>Ga0214544_1010149_pt1 | contig 14104 bp, 8 predicted proteins | sample CNSS3metaG_FD_160074 | JGI IMG/M metagenome (GOLD analysis project Ga0214544, IMG submission 160074) | Root nodule microbial communities from cowpea collected in UCLA plant growth center, Los Angeles, California, USA - CNSS3 | ecosystem: Host-associated > Plants > Roots > Nodule | place: USA...
AAAAAAAAAAAAAAATCAATCCAAAACAAAGATGGGGAAAGAATGAAATTTTACCTACAATATTAAAATTATCCACCCCAAAAGAATGAAATCGACCCAATAAAGCAAAGTCAACCCTCCTCCATGGCTGCATCGTCTACAAAATCACCCAATAAACCATAACTCGGAAGGCCGACCAAAGGGAACAATGAGAATTCGGAACTTTTTCCCTTTCGTGTAAGAAAATAAAAAGAGAAGGAAAAGAGAAGATGTGCATGTTTTGATTTGTAAACTGGAAGCTTGCAGATGACAACCAAAGGGAATAATGAGAAGAGAAGGAATGTTGCACAACTTTTCATATGCAAAATGAGAGAAGGCAACGTTTAGGTTTTGTAAAGCCCACTTTTATTTCTGCCCTTTTATTTCTTAAAGGCTGCCCCAAACTATTGGGCCTAAGGGCTGGCCCAAAGGGGCAACAGACCCTAAGTCTGCCCTAATGCTTCCATTCCCTCTCACTTTACAGAAACAGTTCCTCCCTTCCTTTTTAGAGCAGCTGCAAACCTCTGCTAGGGTTTCGCATCCCCCTCTCACGTTGAGCCAGAAGGACTCCATTGACTCGAGTAAGTTAACCTCCTGACTGTTTTCTTCTGTTCTATTTCTACTGTTTTGGTCTCGACGGAAGTTCCTTGCTAATAAAATAGTTTCCCCCTCTGTTCCGCGTATCTACAGTTCATCGAGCTGATCTCGGAGCTGCTGTGCTCGCTAGTTGTGTGTTTAGGAGTCTTGTGCTAGCTCATTTCCAGGTAAGGGAAGCTAGGGATTTCTGTTCAAGTATGTTTCTTGTATGGGTTGTCACTGTTTTATGCTTTGTATGAGTATGGTGCCTTTGTGAAATGTTAAATGCATGTATAATGTTATTTGGAGTGTGGTTGGATGACTGTGCAGGGTGATCAGTGACGAGACCTATCTATCTCGCATAGGCGACCAGGCCTCGCCCAGGAGACCAGGCCTCGCCCAGGCGAGACTTGCAGGGACAGACCCATACTCACGTTCGAGCTCTCGCTCAGGCGGAGAGCTTTCGTTTGAGCGAGACACCATCTCTCTCAGGCGAGAGAGGTTTGCCTAAGTGAGGACGAATGCGGGTTTGAGGTTTGTGCTGTAGGCGTAGCTCAAGCGAGGGAGCTTTTCTTTTGGGCGAGGGACATGCTCGCCCAGGCGAGTAGCGGCTGCTTAAGCGAGAATCCGTGAGCCTCGCAGGGTTCCCTGATGAAAGTCTCGCCTAAGCAAGACCTTGTGGCTTGAGCGAGACTAGAACGGGATTTCTTTATGCAACTGTACCTTTTATGTTATTGGGGCCTTAATTGTACGTTTGGCTTGTTATGCTTTACCTTGGGTATGAACTGTATGAATAGAGTGACCTTGTATTAGGGAGAGGGAATTATGATTCATGAGTTAATATGAGTTGATCATGTTGTTTGTATGAGGTGATTCATGGAATTTGAAATGATGGGTTTGGTATGGCTTTGACATGAGATATGAGGGAATGTGGATCAATGAATGTGGCATGGTGTTGGTAGGGAATACACTCCTACATTGGTAATTTGTGAAGGATGAATGGGATGGATTCAATATGAAATACAAGTGAGAATGAAATTGTGAAGGTTGACGTGATATATAAATATATGTATATACCTGTGCATGTTAAATAGTATTGGTTTGATTATGATTGGTACGTGTTAGTGTGTAAATCCTTGGAGCCTCTAGGTGAGACTTTCAGGGTCGTGCTTCAGTGGTCGGGACGTAATCCATGGCCCCTATTAGTGGGTGATCATGGTGGTGCCCCATCTATATGGTCTAGTAAGGATTCAAGGTAAGGTTGCATCCTGACACTCTAAGGAGTCTGTTAGTCTCACCTAGAGCGGACTGACTCTTGTGATGAGAGTAGCAGGAGGCCTGAAACTCATTAAGGGATAACCTTGTGCGTGAGGGAATTGATTCATTGTAACACTTGTAACACATAGCTCGGGGGTGAGCAACTCTGGGGTGAGCAGAGGTATCCACCATAAGTGCAAGCATTTGCTGAATCTGACCAGACTATATGTATCCAGATGAGTCAGAGTCTAGTGTATTGTTTGAAATGTCAGAGCATGTTTGGATGATATATGAAATGCTTGGTTTGTGTATTGACATGTAACTACTTGTTGAACTGTTTACTCTAGCTTACCCTATTTGTTGTATGGTTGTCTTGTATGTGGCTCTTCTCTTTTGCGACGATCATCAATTTAATTGATGGAAGCAGATGTGCGAGGTCCTCGCGGTCAACAAGGGAACGGTGACTCCGCTGCTTAGCCATCTGGGCTGGATTTTCTATTATGAGCTTTCTTTTAGGGCCACGACCCATGTATTGGCTGTCTTTTAAACTTCCAATTTCATTTTGGTTAAATTTCTGTATCTGTTTAGTTTGATATCGTTGAATGCCTTGGTTTATCGTAAGGCTGTTTGTGGAAACTCTAAGGCTGCGCTACTATACTATTTTGTTGTGACCTTTCCTTTAATTACGGCCATTAATTAAATGGGGTGTTATAGGTTTCACACAAATATGGTCCAAATAAATTTAAAAAAAAAATTAAAAAGAAAACAAAAGCCACGTAGGACTTTGTCAAATTTTGTTAAAATAAACTTTGTTAAAAAATCATTTTCCTTAACCTAAAGCTAATAAAAAAAAGTAAAATTTGGTTTAATAATTAATTATTGGTATCGCACAGCGGAATGTTTAGCATTTCGACAAAAACCAAGAGGGATGGTAAATTGGGTTCTTAATAAAAATTGTGCTTTTAAAAATTTCTCTTTTAATATTAAAGATCAATTAAAATTCTTTCCTTTATTTTAATAAACTCAATAAAATAAAGAGAGTAGAGAAGAGAAAATTGCATAAAGTATTTATACTGCTTTGGATCAAAAGACCCTACATCCAGTTGTTAATCTCTTAAAAACAAGATTAACTCAATCACTAAAATAAATCAAACTTACAATTAATGATAAGAAAGATTAGGTTTAGAAAATACATCTCTTGAATCACACAATAGATGAAGACACATCCCTTGAAATCCACAAGGGATGAAAACACCTTCCTTGAATCACATAAGGAATGAACACCTCCTTTGAATCACACAAAGGATGACTGGCTTCTCCTAACAACAGTAGCAACACTCAATCACTCAAGATCCCACTTGATGAAAATTATCGCTCTACCGACACTAGGTTTTTCAAAGTCTTCCCACAGAGAGTTCTCAAGTACTCAGACTTCTCTAACTTTTGTACTTTGAAATGAAAGTCTACCACTTTATTTATAGAAGCCTATTTAGAAATTAGGTCAAGAATATTAAAAGTTAAGTCACAACCACTACAAAAAATCATGTATATTGTGGCAATTTTAATATGACAGTTCTTTAAAACCGCCACTTTTTACGATATAATATGATAATTAAAGAACTGCCACAATTTACATGTAAAATGCGATATTTTTAACTGTCATTATTTGAACCATCACATTTTACATGAAAAATATGACGTTTTTAACTGCCATCTTTTAATTAATATCAATATAACTTTCATCAATTTCACTTTCCCTCTTACTTTTCAATTTTCATGTCCACTCTTTCACTTTCCATGTCCCGCTCTTGTGTTTTCATCCTCCCGCTATCAAACCCTGAACACCGAAAGTATTCACCAAAGTTCTCATTTTTTGCTATCACCATTAACCCCAGAATTTAAATCTCAGTTTTCTAAAACTTTTGTGGTTCAGTTCTCCATTTTCACTATCACCACAACGGAATGTGGTGTGTTTTGTTCCCTAACCATCAAACATCCACTAGGAAGCAAGAGATTTTGCTTCTCCTGCCTAGTCTTCTTTTCGTTGGCTACCCCATAACCGATCTCAAGCTCATCGAGCCACTTCATCCAGATTTAGATTCAGATCGACCTAGTCAGCACCGTGTTCGGAGTGGTTCCGCCCAATGTTCTAATGTTGAAAGCCATCAGCCTCGTCAATGATGGATTCTTCTGTCGTGCATCGACCACCCAAGGTAACGTTAGTCTTCTTAATACGTGATTGTAGCTTAGGTGTTTGTGAAAATATCACTTAGAAAAAGGTTGAGTTTTTAACTACAATGAAGTTGGGTTAATAGGTTAGTGTTGTTTGATCTGTGACAAGATTGACCGAGTTTAGTAAAATGTGGTGATTTTGTGCAGTTTGATGTGGAGAGGAGAAAGGCCAATACATAAGGTATTATATTATAATGAAGTGATCATTAAAGTTTTGGCCATTTCGATTAGTAAATAATAATTCATGCACCTTATGCCTAGGTATGCCTAGGTCATGTTGATGGCTATCAAATTGTTCCAATAATAATACTCCTAATAATATTCTTATTAGTTAATAAACAAACCAACAACACTAGGTGACACCATACGTAAAAAGGAATATACCCACCAAAATTAACCACAATATTTTACCAATTACTATTAGCTTAACATAAAAAATAATTTATTAATTTATTGTTTTAAGATTTGGAATTAAAGATAATGCTAATTCTTTAAAAAATAATCCTACTCTTGCTTTTCAGCACTCAACTACTCTTGCTAGTTTGATATGTCCATCTATTAATGAGGTATAATTTACATTAGTAAATTACTTAAACTTATTATATGGATCTCATAATTTATTTCAATTTAACTTACTCATATATACTATATTATTTCTTCATTGCAGGCACCAGATATTGGAAGTGGTGTGCCATCTCTGCATGAAATACTAGGATCAAGTGGTGGAAGCAAAACACCTTAGACTTAGGACTTTTAATCTTGTCCTTTTTTTCTTAGATGCTTGAATATTTTGGTACTTTTAATGTTGTCTTCTTTTTTCTTTTTTTTTTTCATATGCTTGAATTGATACTTTGGTGTAGTTATGTTATATTGATAATGAAACAATTTAGTTTATCAATTTCTATTTGATAATGCTATAATTTTTTATATATTTTAAATTATCATGAAAAAATAATTTTATCGAATTATGAAAGTATAAGAAATATTAAAAAGAATAAATAATTAAATATTAAAATTACGTCACTTGATACACTTGATAATGACGTAATTAATTTCAAAATTAATTATAATTAATTAAATTAATGACAATTAAAAATGTCATAATATAATGACAATAATGTTAGTTTAAAGCGTTATTTTTCACATTATATTTGTTATCCAGTAAAAATATTACGTCAGTTTTAATTGACGCTTTTTGTCTCTTTAAACTGTCACTTTATACGTTGTATAAAATGATAGTTGTTGCGGCGGTTCATCTATAACCGTCATATTATACTTTGTGACGGCAAGAATTACGACATTTCAGGAAACCGTCACTCAAGTAAATTATGACAGTTAAAAACGACGTAAATTACAAAAATAAACGTCAGTATTTACATGTTTTTTTGTAGTGATTGTCATTCAACAAAAGTACTAACTTCCCTTTTATTGTTTTATTACCTAGGGAAGAATTATTCATAAAAGAGCAATTACATCAACAATGGGAAGAAGAAAGGATACCATGGGAAGATTTGTTCATCGAGCAACAATGGGAAGAAGAAAGGATGATAGAAAAAGGATGGCACAAGCTTGGAAATATGTGCCCATGTATTAACTTCTTTACCCATCTCTAACAAACTTGTGGGTGATCAAAGTCATACTTATATTTAGTTGTTTGTTTGTACAATATTCATTTTTTTTCTTTCAACATTGCATCTTTAATTTAAATACTTTTGAGTCATATTATAATATAAATACTTTTAAGTCATATTATATGCATTTGCATTCTTTTAGAAAGGATTATCTTGGTTCTTGGATTAGAACTTTAATTCTTATTAAAAGTTAACATTTTTGTGGTAAATCTTCACCTGACTTATCAATTTGCTAGATTGTGGCATCTCCCATCTTTGTCTTATTCTGCATTATTCTCTGATTTATTTGTGTTGTTTGTTTGATGATTTGGTTGCAAGTAGGTATTTGACCCTGGAGGCAAACCTCTTTTAGGATCCAAATTTCATTTTAGTAGATTTTTTTTTATTATTTTATATTTGTGCTTTGATTTATGTTTTTGTTTGTAGGTATGATCTTCTAGAATTCGAGTCAAATTCTCTTCAAATAGGGAAGAATGATAAAGAATCTTCAAGTGTTCGAATTTGAGGATAAATTCTTTTTAAGGAGTGTATGATAGATGACTACCTCCTAAACTCCAAATTGTACGAATATGAGGACAAATTATCTTCAAGAAGGAGGGTGTGATAGAGGACTATCTCCTAAACATATATAAGAAGAACTTGAGGGAGAACATTTGCAATTCAAAGGATCTATGACAAGGTCAAAGATCAAAAACACATCTAATTGAAGCTTATAATGTTCTATGAAGCTTATAATGTTCTATGAAGGAGGAAACTTAAAGAACATGAAGATCATAAGCACATTTGTAGAATAGTTATTAGAAAAATTTATTTATATTTCTATGTTTTTGGGTTTTGGGTTTTCTTCTAGAAATTAGTTTGTGTTTTTATATTTTTTGGCTTGGGTTTGGGCTTTCTTTTAGAGTTTCTAGGTTTTCTTAAACTTATGTGCCTATAATATAAATACTTTTGAGTCATATTATATGCATTTGCATTCTTTTAGAAAGGATTATCTTGGTTCTTGGATTAGAACTCTAATTATTATAAAAAATTAACATTTTTGTGGCAAATCTTCACCTGACTTATCAATCAGCTAGATTGTGGCATCTCCCATCTTTGTCTTATTATACATTATTCTCTGATTTATTTGTGTTGTGCCTCTTGAAGGTTCAAATTCAGAAACGATCGTAATCTTTCCTGGATACGATTGTATCATTGAGTGTTGTCTACGTAGGAGGAGTTTCAATTTTTGAGCTCCACATCAGTAAAGAATAGTGCCACATCTACATCATTTGCCAAATAAATATGCCTAATCACGTAAATGTTAATGATTTTAACAGCATTAACAAAAAAGGAGTTGGTTGAAGCGTTTTAACGAATTTTGTGACGTAATTGAAGCAAAAAGCTAAGTGGTGAACAACTTGAAACTTTCCAACCAAAGTGTGGACCAAACGTGTAATTAAGCCTTATATTTTTTATGGTGTAACATTTTGTGATATATTATAATTTCATTTATAATGATAATAATACATATACATATGGTAAGATATTATGGGAATATTTATTATAATTATATTTATTTAGTATTATTTTATAGCTTGGACGGAGGGGAGGTACATAAGTCTCTCAAGCTCTAAAGGGGAAGCCTATGAGCTTGTATTACTTTATATACTTGTTTTCCTAAGTCCATGTTCGATGCAACTGAATTGGAGTATGTCTCTCACCATGGGTTTGAGCTTATGTGATTTGCTGGTGTGGGGTTTTCTCAATGACTAAGTAAGGGTTCCGTTTAAAGTCTCTATGTTATTGGTCGTCTTATCTCCCTTTAAAGCCTTTTAAGTAGAAACATTGATGAGGGTTTCATGATCTCTATTTCATGTTTTATCATGTCAGTCAGCGACCATTCAACATAAGGGTGGAAAAACAGCCAACCTGACCCAATTTAGCCCGATCCGACATTGGCTCGTTGAAAACAGGTTGGTTGCCAAGTGAAAACAAGTTGAGACTTACAATCCGACTCACAAGAGAACATGTTGGTCCGTCTTTTTTTTTCTTTCAAGTTTGTGACTTAGGCTTTCAACACCATCACATTTGCTACCATATATCGCACCTCCACCACCACAGATCGAGATCCACGAACACTAGTGTTGAAGTCACCAGAGACGCAAATCTCCACCACGCCCACCAACACAACATCACACAAAATTGAAGATCTTGCCTCCACAACTACAAATTATGTGCCTCCACCACCTGCACTTCACTAGAGAGACCAAAAACGTGTTCACGGTGGTCGCGTCGCGCTCGTTGCCTTGCGATAGTGTTTGTGAGTGAGTGTGAGAGATATGGAAAATGTCTTCTTTTTTCCTTTTGTCACTTTCTGCACACATCAGCACAACACAATTACATTTTTCTCATTCAAAATGGGTCGCAGGTTGGCCTGCTGGCTGGCCCAATGAGTTGACAGGTTGCGACTGGCCAAGTTGTAACGGGTTGGGGGGTTCAAATGGTTAGTCCATCAGGTCTAGCCCACTTTGCCATCTCTAATTCAATATCGTCACGTTGTTTGATAATTCAAATAACCTTACCACTTTAGTGCATGAAATGGCGTTTTAGTGCTCAGAAAAGTTTTTCCATGATTATAGGAAAGAAATAAACTTCAAACCTCACCTGTCTCACTCACAGACTCACGTGTTTCACTCACAAGATCACAACATACTCTTAATACCACTGTTAAATGGAATGGCAGAGAACCGAAAATATATAAAAGAGAGCTTAGAGTAAAAGAAGCTACTGCTTGTCTTATTCATTAAAGATAAAAGCCTTTTTACAGGCTTATACATAATATATTTACTCCTAAACTCTAGGCACTAAATCATAATAAACACATGTTCTATATAAGATAACAAACTCCGAAAATTAAGGATAAATTAATTGAAATAATTCAAAACAACACTAATGTGCAGGAACATACCTAAATAATAAAACAAATGTCTTAACAAAAACAATAAGAGATTGATTTCTTTAGGGAAATTTATGGAGTTTGTCTAAGTCCTAATGATAAGTGTATGTATATTGGAAATTTTTAAGGTTTGTCGTGGGCTTACAAGAACTTGCGAAATGAATTTAGAATTTAACTTTGTTATTCCTAGATTGAATGTTTTGCTTTCAATTTTACATAACACATTGTTTTAGTCTATCACGTGAAGGAAGAAAATAAGGCAACAAGTTTTCGCAGATCTTTTTTTTTCAACTTATAAGATGGAAGTTGAATTCTTGATTTTGTTATTAGGATAACAAATAAGCATTTCTTATAAAATAATTTTTTTTTAAATATTCGTGGGTATCCAAATTGCAATATTTTTTTAAGCAAATATCCAATGAGCGAGGCGAGTAAAAAATATAATTTTTTCATACAAGTTGGATAGCCAATAGACAAACCCATTATCATCTCTAGTAGAAACTAGAAATATAATAAACAAAAAAAAAGGAAAACAGAGAAAAACTTGTGATAATTTTATACAAAATATTTCAAAATATCATCATCTCTTTATGTATAGTTATGAAAATATTTATTATATTTATATTTATTTAGTATTATTTTCGACTTTGTACAAGAAAATAAAGAAATTAAAAATCATTTTTTTATATGTTTCAAATCTAGTATATACAATTTATATACTCCAATTTTAATGGAAAGAGTTAAAATAATCATAATAATTAATAATAATAATATGTTACTATTACCATATCATTACTATTCAACTTTGTTATTAAAGAATTAGTTTTTGACGTTGATACCGAAACTATGAAAGTTAGTGTTATAGTATATAACTTTAATTTTTTTTTCATATATATATATATATATATATATATATATATATATAATTAATTCTTCTACAAAATATTTCTTTTCATATTTTATCAATATTCGAAATATTATTTTCTTTTTTATTTATTATCAATTTGTTTGATTTGTAAAAAGTGTTTGTATCTAAAAATATATTGTTTATCGGTAAATCTTTAGGGAAAATGTGCCTAGATAAAAGGTTATAAAACTATATGTACATATCATATTCAAAAATACTTGAGCTAATTTAAGTTTAATAGTTGATTTTAAGATAATTGTTGACATGTGAATTTCATTTGTACAAGGAATGACTTATGATCTTTAGAATTAGAAGTATAGAAAATTTGAAAACTTAGTAAAAAGGTATATTAGAAAGATGAAAACTTGAACACTTAGTAAAAAGGTGGATTAGAAAAACGTTGGGATTCCTATCTCAATAGTATATTAAAAAGTAGGGGTGGGCAAAAAATTTAGTTTTTCTAATTTGTTCTCTTTTTAATATGTTTTGCTCCATTATTAATCCATTTAATCATATATGGATTTTTCTTTTATCTGTATTTTATAAACTTTTTCAGATTGGGTTTCTGTTTTAGTTATATAAACTAAAAATAAAAAGAATCCAAATTTTAAATCAGATTATATTCAGATAAAAATAATAATCTGAACCTAATTTCAATGTTCCAGATTAAAATTTTTTGAGAACCCTAAATCCCTTCTTCTTCTTTGCTCACCCCCAAAATCTCGAGAACCTCTCTTCCTCTGCTTCTTCTAGCTTCATCTGTGCTTCACCCCCAAATTTTCGAAAACCCTAAACCCTATCTTCCACTACTTCTTCTTGCTTCTTCTGTGCTTCACTCTCAAAATTTCGAGAACACTACGGTTGAGTGATTGAAGGTATTTGAATCTCTTCTCCATTTCAATAATGTTGCTAGTTTCTCCTATGTTTTATCTATTTTAAGTCTATTCATTCATTTGTTTGATTTGATTTTAGAGAAAGAATCATACTGCTGCGTTTCTCTCTTCTCCATTCCAATAATTCATGTTTCTCTTCTATTTTATCTAGATTTAAGTTTATTCATTCATTTGTTTGATTTGGTTTTAGAGAAAGAATCCCCTGCGTTTTGATCCACACTGCATTTTGATCGAGAATTGGTACCCAACACTGACTGCATCCCAGGTCTGTTTTCTGCACTTTCACAACTCAAATTTGGTAGGACAACTTGTTTTATAATACTTGAGTATAAAAGATTTTTTTATACTGTGAAGTGTATACTGCATCCCAGGTTGTTAATTATTAAAATTGAATGGTCAGCCATTTATCGATGTGGTGTATATTGTGAAGTGTGTTCATTTTATGGTTGTTTGTTACTATAAGACTTGATGTGTGCACATCTATGAAAAAAGTATGTCACTTGTCTTTGCACAACAAGGTGGATATATTCCTTTTGGACAACTGTTTTTAGCATTAAAACAACACTAGGTGTATGCAGGCTAGAAATTTTTTTATGGTTTCTTAACTATAAAGACCAGCAAGTATATTGAGACTAAAATCTTATGAGGGCCTTTTTTGCTAGTCTTCAGCTTGTGTGATTCCATATCGAAGTTCTTTATCACAACAAAAGGTGGAGGCACTTATTTGTACACAGGATTGGTTGAAAGACACACATTCACCATCATTGTTAGACTATGATTTTGAAGAGCTTCAATATGTTGACCAAGGTATTTTGATGTTTAAATTATGTAATAATATTATAATTAAATATGTATTAACTAATGATAATTTTTTTTATTTCTTAAAGAGTTGGTTTCATTAAAAATTAAAATTAAATTTATAAAAAGTTAAGTTTCATTAAAAATGGATTTAGAAATAAATCTAGATTCTTAATTGATCCAAATATTTAGATAAGGATATCTAACTTGATCCTAATATTTGGATATAAATTTTAAAATATTCAAATTGTTTTTTCAACAAAAAAGTGGATATGGATCAAAATCTGAACTATATATTTAGATTCAAATTGGATTTGGAGCGAATATCTAATTATCCAATCCATGCCCACCCTAATTGAAAAGGTTGAGATTTCAAGACGAGGTAAAAGTTTACATTCTAAACTATAATTTAGACTTAAGAAATACTAATTTTATATGTGTAAAACAAGAATTATGACCATGTGATAAATCTTGACAAAAGTGAGTGTTTTTTTAGAGACAACACAAAAAAGTGTAAAGTCCTTTGATACAACCAAATATTCTTGAATCACTCAAAAATTTAAGAGAATCAATCTCTCTAAAATAAAAAAGATAAACTCTAATTTTTTGACTAAAACTCAACTTTCTAATTTTTTAAATAAAACTCAACTTTTCTTCATTGATAAAATGGTTCATCTTATATAGAAATTTTAACCACTAAAATTGCAAAAAACACATAAACTGTAATTACATCTCACTTAAATTATTAATAATCTCATTACTTTTTGTTGATTGTAAGAACAAATTTGACAGCCCAAAAGTATTAGCTATTCATCCTGTTCGTCTCTCAAAGGCTCTGATTTTTAAGTTGACAAATAAATCTTTATTACAATTTAAAAATAAAACAAAACTAATTAATTAATTAAGAAAAACATAATTTAAACAAACTAATTACTTAAAAACTCCGGCAAGATGGTGTTAGTCCTCCTTTATTTGACCATGATGCGATTCACATCATGTTGCCTCTCACCAAAGCCACTTAAAAGTTTAAAGCTTTATCATCTCATTTGTCTCTGGATTTTGTAAATCAGAGTCTCTTGAGTGTTGTTTTCTCTTGCTACTCTTTTCTTATGCTTCATTATATCCACATATTAAACCCTCCACAAACTAAATACTGGTACAGCATTTAAGTAAAAAGAAAAGAAATTGGGCGACATACACTTTAATAGTAGTGACTGAGAACATAACTAAATAAACTGTCACAAATTCTTGCAGGAAGAAAAGATTTTCTAAACTAAAAAATTGTCCTGTATATAGTTAGAAATTAATTTTAAAATTGTATACAATCTTTCACAATATCTTCTCTAAAAGCTAACTTTTAGCATATTCATATTAACCTGTTCTATTTTTTCGTTTATGTTTTCTTCATTTGCTTCAAGTACTTATCCAAATAATAGAAAATTGTGAGGGAAGTTGGAACGGGTAAGCAATAATAATTGAGACATCTACTTCTATAGAAAATTGTGACTACAAATCAGTTTGAAATGACAACAACCAAATTTGTAACATTCAACTTCTATACAAGAGGCAGGGATGAGCTTTCCTCCAGAAAGAAACTGGTCAGATATTTTACCAGTGTTTGGACGTAGTCTCAATAAGTAGGTGTGTTTTTCATCCCCACAAACTGTTGGCCAGTGTCTACTTCAATCCGTACAAACTCCCAACTACCTGTTATGTCAACCATTATCAGAAGCTTGGAACATTGGTCACAACACAAATGTATTGCGGTAAAAAATATCATGATCATAAGATGCTATTATTGCATCAGAAAACACTTGTATTGAGAAGAGCATAGAAATGCTACCAAAATCCTCTCTTCAAAACCGCTTCGGCTTCGAATCTGCTAACGAAACTCGTATAGCTCTGCCATTCAAGTCCTGCAACAAATGTCAAATAAACACAGTTTTATACAAACCCATATGACTTTGAAATGTGAATTCCGAAAAGAAAAGGCACATCCTTGTTTTTATGCGTCTTCTAAACAAATGATGATATATGGAAGAAAAAGCAAACAAAAAATATTTGACACACCCAGTCTTCAGGATTAGGAAGCTTACCACTCCATCCAAGGACTCAATTGCATTGCTGACTTCATCGGGACTACTGTAAGTCACAAATCCAAAGCCTCTTGATCGTCCACTGTCTCTGTCATAGACTACCCTTGCTTCCAGGACATTTCCTTGTTCCCGAAACAATGACTCCAATGCTGCGTGGTCAACACCCCAAGCAAGATTACCCACATGGACTTTGTGTTTACTATCTGAAAAATCACCACCACCACCTCTGTTAGAACTTCTAAAACGAGATGAACTCTCATTCCGAGCAGGGGGTGGCCCAGCATTCACTTTCAAGGCCCTTCCATCCAGTTCCTATCAATTACCAAAATATTCATACCTTAGAAGTGATAAAGTAAATAACATACATACATGGCAGTGACAAATGAAAAATACATTCACATTTCACAACAGACAAGTTCAACCTCAAACAACACTGTTTAACCACTAGCTTGTTGGATTACAGGCAAATTGCTGTTTAACCACTAGCTTGTCTAAAAAGAAGAAAACAAACGCTAAACCTTCAAACACAAACCATGTTCATCAACAACCAAACTATAAACTCACATATCCATTGAACTGCTGAACAGCCGCTTCAACCTCCTCAGCCGTAGACATGGTCACAAACCCAAAACCCCTGCTTCTCCCAGTCGTCTTATCATAAATCACCTGTCCAAAACACAAAAACAAGTCACGACCCAATTCAATTCTGCCCAAAGGGCTTCCAAAAAACCCCTCAAAAAACCAAACTTGGAACCGAA
>Ga0214544_1010150_pt1 | contig 14099 bp, 8 predicted proteins | sample CNSS3metaG_FD_160074 | JGI IMG/M metagenome (GOLD analysis project Ga0214544, IMG submission 160074) | Root nodule microbial communities from cowpea collected in UCLA plant growth center, Los Angeles, California, USA - CNSS3 | ecosystem: Host-associated > Plants > Roots > Nodule | place: USA...
TAGTTAGAACACGGGTATGGGTATGGGTACGAGATTATACCCGTTACCCGGTGGGGATGGGGATGGGAAAAAAGTTTGATACCCGTTGGGTTTGGGTATGGGGATGGGGATGAATTTTTTATGCGGGAATGGGTATGGGATAGCGAAACCCGTCCCCGCCCCGTTGCCATCCCTACTCGGGTGTGTTTGGTAGATTGGAGAGAGAAATATAGAGAGAAAAATTATTAGTAGGTTCGATAGAGAGTGAAAAAGTTCTAAAATATATTTGTTGATTTTTTTGTTTATTTATTATTATTTTTCACATATTTTACCTTACTGAATAATTATCCACTATTTTCAGTCCTTTTATTTATTTGTTTAAAACTAAAGTAAGCATGAATGAACGTGTGATCTAATCCAACCATAATGCGTGAGGTGTAAGCAACTGTGGTGTTGTGAGTTGTGCCCTTTCTTCTTTATATGTAATGGCCATTACCATTCTAGATTGCCAGAATGACCACATTACAACGTCACTGCCATTAAATAACTTTCAGTTTTTTCAGTCAACCATCAATAAATGTTTTCTAATAATATACTTCAAAATACTAATTTCAAGAAAAAAAAATAGTCGTCAATATTACAGTGGTTCAAACAAATTTACCTGATTACCTCGATATTATGTTAATCAAAAGCCGTTTTCAAAATTGATTTAAAATTAAATGCCAAAATTGTAGTGCGTTATTATTGTGAAAGCTGGAGATGAATTAAAAAGCACCCCCCACATGGCCAGCTGGCACTGCTTCATAAACAAGTTCCATCATCTTCAACGTTTCCTGACCAAACCTTATTAAATTCAATAAAAGTTACCAAATTTCAAATTTTCTTTATTTTTTATTTTGAGATTTTCATTCATTTATTCGTTTTTATATTTATTTTTCTTATTTTTGTCCGGTTTCAGATTTCATCCTCCACGAGAGCGTGTTTCTTTCTTCACACTGTTCATATTATAATAGGATAATCATTTTAAATTGATTTTTGGTATAACTTTTTTTTTTAATGTTCTTCTTCTCCTTGTCCTGTTACAGAATTCATAGAATTGGTCCTCCTTTGTGCTAGGGTTTCTTTCTACTTTTTGTCAAAAACTTCAGCCTCTTTCTTCTAAATGTATGAACGCCAGCTTCCAACACAAGAATTCAAATATTCCCAATTCCAAAGTCCAGCTACACAACCAACCTTCAATTAAATAAATTAGATATAAACAAACAAATCATATAAAGTTAGTAACATAAATACTAAAGAAAATAAATAAAAAGTAAATTAATAAAGACTGAAAGTGAATACCTGACACAGCACGTAAAGCAACTGGACCAACGTAACAGACGGTCAACGGCATCACGGGTAACGGAACGGTTCCTAACGGTGGAACTACCCAGGAGCCAAATGGAAACGGCGGCCATTGACGGAAAATTAACGAACACTGCAGACAGAACCACTGATATGGGTCACGCAATTGATCAACGGAGTCCAAATCACCAATTAACTTATGTTAATGTTAGGATTTAATTTAATTAATTCAATTGGCAGATTTTATGCCTCGAATAAAGGCTTATATGTGGATTTCATGATGTATGTTTTCTGCAATTTAACCATGGAAAAGGCAAAAATGACAATCGGTCCAAAACTCTGCTTCCATAGCAAAAGTTATGTACAATAGCAATTGTGTGTGTGGGTCCAGTGTCATAGATCTATGGGGAAATGCGCCAAGAAGACAATTCACCAATCTGCTGCTCCAGACGACGAAATCAAAACTCGCCGGAGAGGACTCGCCGCTACCTCCAAACCGCTTCGCCGGAATCCAACTCTGGCGGCAGATCAGGGCGCTAGGGGTGGGTAAACCACCGCAATAGCAGTAAAATGGAGAACGAACCTGTAAAATTAAATTGAAAAAAAAATCAAAGATCCTGGGCCTTGGACATGACAGAGAGACGGCTGGGCCTGGGCTCGAAGGCCGCTCTCCTCCTTTGCTGATGAGAACTGGGCCGAATAAGCGCGGTTAGGGCACGTTTCACCCACTCGCCCTCCACGCCTCCGATCCTCACGAGCGAGTTCTTCATCGCGGATCTGCGCATGTTGAGGCGATTGGAAGGGTACGAATCGGCGTGGTGGTTGTTGCTGCCAGTGCTCTTGTGGAGGCTGCATCGGAAGGAGCCAGGGTGTGTGGTAGGGGAACACATGCAGGTTTTCTTGTGGCCAGAGATGGGACGGCTGTTCTTGGTGATGATCTGGTTGGAGATTGAGCGGTTGGGAGAGATGGAACGGGGGTCGATGGAGAAGCGTACGGAAGAGGAAGGAGGAGTGGGCGAGTATAGATTGACACGTGTGGGGGAAGCCGCACGGTGATGAGTGTGGTGGTTTGTGTGGGAGTTTTGGTGACGAGTGTTGGTGAAGAAGGTGGAGGAGGGAGAGGAGAAGGTGGAGCCTGTGGAGGAAGCAAAGGCTGAAGAAGGGGAAGAGAAAGGGGTTTTGGATGTGGTGTAGGAACAGAATCTGGTGGAGGGTGAGAGAGAGCGTAGAACGGGTCCACTTGACTTTGTTCTGGAAGATGAGGAAGCCATTGAAAGAGGAGAGAAAGGAAGAGATAGAGAGCGAGAGTGAGAGGGAAGAGGATTGGTCTCTCTAAGGACCCCTATGGGGAATTGGTTTGGCAAACCTAGCGAGTCTCGGAGGCCGGTTTTAAAGATGGGAGTCTGTGAGGGTGAAGAGTTAATAGGCTCAAAGGGAAGGGGTTTTTTCGACCTAGGTGATGTAGTTAATTAACTTAACCAGGGTTGAGTGGGGCTAGGTTGTGTGAGAAGTAGAACAGGATGAGGATTATGGGTAGGATCGGAATCCAACGGCTGGTGTGATGCGGACTCCTGATAACGATGGCAGGTTGAGCCGTTGGTGGAGTAAGGTTCCTAGAAGAGCGCAAAGGCTGACACGTATTGAATTATAGGGAAACGGTCGAAGGCGAATGTACCAGAAAGCCACTCCTCCTTTGTCGGTAATTATAGTGTCATTCGCTTCGCCACTTTTTTTTTTTTTTCTCCTGTGGGTCCTGTACTCCCAATAAAATTTTATTACCAAAGGATGAAGCCTCTTTGGTTGGTTCAACCCCTTGCTAGTCACATAACTTTGTCAATTTAGAGACCTCCATACAAAATTTATTTGGGTCAATGTAATTAATAAAATTTTTAATATTTATTTTATTTATTCTTAGCATCCTGAGACATTAATTACTAAGATTCATATATGATAATGATAATTAATTAAAAAGTATTGTAGATATGTTCTTTAAATACTTACTATAACTAACAATTTTATTATGAAATATATTACTTAGTATAAAATTACATTTACTATTAATATTTTTTTTATTAAATTCATATATATTTATATGAAATATGAGATATTTTTATGTCCACGGAACTAATATTTAGAATGATTATTGTAAAAAAATTAAATATTGATCAGTATGCATTTATTTTTCAAAGACTAAAGGAATAGTAATAAAATCGTGCATAAAATAAAAACAAAAATACACAAAAACTGCAATTTAAAATATTAACTTAACTTACTGATTATAACAAATTATTTAAAATAGTGATGTATATAATTGTGATAATATACCTTTATAAGATATTTTATTCTTCATTTCTGATATCATTTTGTAAATATTTTAGTTTACATCAAATAAAAATATATATAATATTTTTGTATACTTTATTTCATTACTTAGTACACCTCTTTCAAATGTAATTGTGAAAAAAGAAGGTAAATTCAAACTCTAAAAACTAAATTATATATTTTTATAACATGATTTAGTTATGAACTACGTTATAATTGAATATATATATATATATATATATATATATATATATATATAATATTTTTTTATCAATACATCAAAGTAAAATTCTGAAAAAGAAAATATTTTTCTTGGTTATAGAAATAAATATGGTACAATATATGAAATACTGAATATTGAATAAAAATGTATACAGAAGTCAAATAAAAAGTAGTTGGATTACATAATTCTTATTTATGGAGCGTGACGAAGGAGATGATTGAGCCAGGCTTTTTTTTATTGCAACTTTTTTTTATTAATCATTATTTTAAACTTCACTATAGTATCTTTTCAGTTTTTAAACTTTTTTATATATATATATATATATATATATATATATATATATATATATATATATATTCAATGTTAAAGATATCAAACATACTTACTGCTAGAAAAGGTATACCACTAATTTTTATTACAACTATCAAGACACAGATTAACAATATAAAAGTTTATATTAGAATGCAAAATAAAAACATTTTAATTTTTTAAAGAATTTTCATAAAGATTTTTTATGTAATTCTTTAACTAGGTTTCTTAGTGTTTTGAGAGTTTTTTTTAATCTCGATAACAAATTTAATAAATAAGACAATTGGAATGTCTCAACCTATATACCACGAATAAAGAATAAATAAACTAATCAAACACCATAAACTCTCTTAAAAATTACATGAGATTGTGCCACAACACTAAAAGCAAAAACAAAAACATTTTCCCTAATACATGTTCAATCACAAAGAAGTATTTTGAGATGGCTAGTTAACAAGATGCTCTCTTAGTATTTCAAGAACAAACTTAATTTTTTCAAACTAGAAGAGGTATTACACATTCTATTTCAGGGCAAGTGAGGGTGTCTGTGTGTATTTTTTTTCACCTGAATTTAAATATAAATTCATCCAAATAAATTAATCAAGAAACCCAGTTAGTACTATTTCATTGTATTAAACATATTTTAAATTTTTTATACCTTTTTATTAAATTATGACATAATAATACAAAAAAGGTTATTAGAAGTAGAATTTCAATTGATAAAGGAATGTTTTTGCGGATGTAATATTAAAGAAGAATTCCGTTCTTGATGTTGTGACTTTTGGTATGGAATAATCATGATGCAAGAGAAAATTCATCTTTTATGTATGTTCAAGGCCTCGTTTTTTTTTTTATCAGGAATGAATAATTTATAATGTTATGGTAAAATAGAAGCGTATATATTGTACTGGCTAATTTCTTTTATAGTAAAAGAAAGTAAACAATAAGTATAAGATTAGGTCAATACGAATCTAAGTTTACATGGAAGTATAAGAAAATACCTACTATTCAGTGTGCACATAATATTTAGTTGTAGTAAGAAAAACTAGAGGAAACTTTATTTCAACGTAGACGTATTTTATTCAGAACAAATAAGTAGAATGGGGCTGTTATATTAAGTGTGTTTAGCTTGAACTTTTTCCTTGTGTATTTTTTTTTTTTATTAAAATACTTTCTTGTTCACTTTTTTTTATCAAAATCTCAAATATATTATAAGATTTTTTTAGTTTCAATTTGAAAATACATAACAGATTATTTTAAACAATATGGTAGTAATAACATGAGGTATGGATCACTTGTCAGTTACATTTTTTATTTTATTTTTTAATTTTTTAAAATTATTTATATCACATGTTATATTAATATTCATATATTTATTATTTTAATTTAATTTCAGTCTTAAATTTTTTTAAAATTTTTTACTTTTATTATCTTTAAATTAAGATCAAATTTAATTTTATACAAACGTTACAATAATATTTTTATCTTTATTTCATGTTGTCATTTCAATATTACATACTTTTACTATTTTCTTCTTTATATTATATATATATATATATATATATATATATATATATATATATATATATATATATATATATATATATATATATCAATAAATAAATAAAAAGAACTAAAAATATAATAGCTTTTTATCCTACATAACGAGTTTTCTTAATATATCCTCTTTCATTTCTTAAGTGAAAATTAATTAAATATTAAATGAATAATCAGTAATAAAAAGGTAGTTAGTATTGTTTTAAACTTCAAAAATCATGTATAAATAAAAACGAAAATTATCTAAAAAATGAAAGAAATAATTATCACAAAAAAATAAATAAAATAGTAGCTAACGATAAAAAGCAATAATAACAATAACAATATTGGTTGATGAGTATGTAACCATATAGCCGAGTTTGTGTTTGAATTTAAGAGGATATGACGTTCTCCCCTCTCAAACAAGTGTTCGTAGCTGTTTTGTTAGACTAATTCAGATTGGTCGGTCTTCAAATTCAAATTTTCAACTATTTGACTTTTTACTTCATGCCAATTTTGTAACCCCACGTTGTGAAACAACATAGCATATGACTTTTTCTATGTTTATAACACACAAGATACTATTTTATATATATATATAAAAAAAGTGATACTAACAATTTATATTTCCTAAAAAAATCACACAAATGGCATGGTAGGAAAATAATAAAAAAGAAAATTTTCTTATTTGGTAGTAAAATATGGTATAAAGAAATATATTATTTTTTTATTAAGTCTATATATTTTATTTTTCACTCACCTCACCAGATAAAATACATAAATTTCATATTCATATTCATATTTTATAACAAATATATTTCAAAATTAATATTATTTTATTAAGATAACTATGTAATATTCACACAGTTGTCTCTAATCACTTTAATTGAAATATTTATAACTTAAAACTCTTAATTTCGGAATTTGAACTCAAAACAGCATTCTTACTTAAATGCATATATTTTCTTTTTCACAAATGTAATCAATGATTATATTAAAACCTACCTTAACAATTCAACATTTGAAATTTCTTCAAAGTTCAAATATTAAAAATACAACACAATAATTATATTAAAACCGTCACAAATAAACAAAAATAAAATTTATTTTAAATTCTTCACAAAATATTATTGAGAATAACTTTTCTAACTTATGAGAAATTTTCAATTAAGACTTGATGATAGTCATTCAAAACTTAGGGACTTGAAACAAATTAATTAAATGCAACATATCCGGTGCAACATTAACTAAGTTGAGCAATTAAAACTTAAAGAAATAAGATAAAGACATGCAGAGATTTAAATGAGATCTTACAAATTAAGTCTAATATTTTTAGAAAAAAAAATTATAATAAAAAGTGTTTATAATTATATATTAAAATATAAACATCGAGAAAAAAAATCTTAATTTAAAGATATTAATTTTAATAAAATTATTTCGTTTATAAAAGTAAGCAGAAAATATAGAAGTAATTTTGTAATGATACTATTATTAATTTTAATTAATTAATTTAATTTAATTTTGAAAATCATAATTTTCCTTTATTTTTTGTTATTTTTCTCTTCAAGCAAACAAATGTCCTTCTTTTGACTTTATATAATCCCTCATTCTTTTATTTGATTTCCTTACATCCGATTATATTCGATGTCAAATACCTACCAAAATGTGAAGAAACTGAAAAGATTGTCAAATTATTTTTTCTTAAATCCCAATTTTTCCCATAAAAACCAATGTTTCTTATATAAATGCGTATTTAATAATATTATTACTCGCATGTAGCATTTTCTTTAAGTAATTAAATGATATATCAATTTCAAATCAATATTAATTAATTTTCAGAAATGAAAAATCGAGTTTGAAGTTGTAAAATTATAGCAGTCAAAAAGCAGTGTTGAGTTTTTCCTTAGTTTAACATCACAAGAAGTATCCCTAAAAACGCGTTTATTAAAATAGCCTAACTTTTGTGATGAATGATGAGTAGTTGAATACAAAAAACAAAAACTGATAGATGACATTTGGCAACAAAAGATCCCTCAGAAAAATGGTCCACTTGATGCCTCAAATAAAAAAAATGACTAAGAAATTAGAAAATAGTATCAAATAGTTTTAAAAAAATTAAGATAATATAATTTGGTGATTAAACATGACGACGTGTGAGTTGTTGTAATATTTCTAATATGTTTTCAATATCAAAAGATAGCCAAAAAAGGATAATAAAAAAAATTATTGATGACCACCGAAAACCTAAAATATTCAGTAGTAAAATCTGATAATTTTTCATAATTCTATAAACACATGGTTCTACAATTTTAAAAAATTACGTGATCGATCTTGGTCAAAAAGCAATCAATAAAAATTAACCACTTATAGTCAATTGTGCAAAAGTTGTGCAATAAAATGGTTCAAAATAGGAAAATTTATAAAACGACTTTTTAACCTCGTCGTGTTTTCTTTACCTCTTAGGATTTTAGGATATTAATGATTGTTAAAATCGTCAACCATACCTTTTCGTTTATTAATTTGATTAGTAAAAATATAAAAAATATATATATAGAAAATTTACAAGGAAAAAACAATACAAATTAAAAAAAAAAAACATTTTAGGTTTTACAGGAACACAACATATATTTAACCTTACTTTTTTTTAATAAAATATGGCCTAATAACAATCACGCAGGTTGAGGCTGGCTTATTATTTTCATCATAATATTACGAAAGATTGTATTAAAACTATAATATTTAATGTTACTAATATTTGTTCACAATAATTTTTCTTCAAACTTTATTTATTAATCCTTTAAATATTATAAGACAACCAACCAATACAAAGTTGTTGGTTTTAAAGAAAAAATACACTATATGTGTTGATAAAAAATGGACGTTAATTATAACAAAAGTACACTGAAATGGTTTTAGCATCAATCCAAGTGATAAATGATTATGAGTTTCATTTTAGAGGAATTATAAATCTTCCATCTATTTATTTATAAGTTAACAGAGTTAGTATGTGTATTCGAAATGACAAATTAAAGTTTTTGCAAATATTTAAGAATTTTTTTAGAAAATCATATCCTCTCAATCTTTTTAAGAGGGCTAGTTTCTGTTTTTTTTAATCACAATTAAGGAATGACATTTCAGAAATTATTTTTCTTATTAATAACGGATTCATGAGTATATATATATAAAAAACATAAGAATTATATAAATTTGAACAATGTAAGGATATATTAACAACCGAGGCTATGAACTAATTAAGATTAGATGTTCACTGTAAAAAGCCATTCATTTAGGAAAATTCATTGCTTCTTTATTCTTTTCTTACATTAAGGAAGCGTTTTGTCTTGCAGAGGTGTTCTTGTTCTTTTCTTAACCTGTTTTATTTTCAGTGGGTTCTGTTTGGGTCCAAATGGAAGAGTCTGCTAACTTATCCACAAAATGAAAGAGAGACAGCTCAACATTCAGTCAAATTGGGTGCACTATTCCCTATTTTTTGTATATTTTCAGGACCATATTGAGATAACTTTTTCCCGTGACTGCATCCAAACAAAACATGTCCAACATCTAAGAGCTGTGACATGACATGTTGGTGTCATGATTGCCCTCACAAGAACAAACAATGTGCTCTATCCTTCTGTTTGTGCCTCGTATGCTGTTTGATTCCTCCTCTTCATCATGCCACGTAAAATAATGACATTTGATTAAAAAGCTAGCGTGTCATACAAAGAAGCTACAACATTATACACCCAACACCGGAAAAAGCTAAACACAGTTCAAACATGTTCATCCACCAACTACCAATGGAAGAGCAACATCATTATCAACTAGTTTGTTAATTATACTTGTCTCCTTCAGGGATTTGGGCTAATGCTAGTGCTTGTCCTGGTGGTGGTGCACGTGTAGGAGTCAAGTCCTTTAACTCTTTTCTATGCAGACGATGTCTACGCTCTCTTCCATACACGATCCAGAAGATCAAAGAGAACATGACAGCAAAAGAGACCATTACCAATCCAACATAGATCCATCTACTGTAACGCCTTAGACCAGGACAATGATCCGTAGATATAACGCTTAGAGTTTCCCGAACAAAGGTGCAATCTTGTAGCTCAACCAAAGAGGGGGCATCATTATACAAAGCGTTGGCCACGTTTATTCCGGCGGAGACTTGGTTGTAGAAGGTGGGGGTCAAACGCCCCTGCGTCATGCATATCTCAGATGGTGAAACCTGGCACACGAAACCGCCGTACACCTGCATCACACATAAACTAATATTAACATTAACTCTACATTTTTTCTGCTAATTTAGGACTTTCTCTATGTTATTTAGTTTTGGCAGTGTTTGTATGTTATATGAAGGTGGTTCAATTTATGTACCTGTGTTGCATTGCTTAGGGTCACTTCACCAGTATCACATTGTCTATCAGTCATGTCGGGATGGAAGGGATTGCAGAGGAGCGGCAAGAGGGGACCAGATTGGTTATAGTAGAGTGGGGTGAAATTGGGAGCGAAGTTTATGTTGGAGGCGTTGGTGATAACCTGGTTCACCAAATTCACTAGTTCAGAAGTTACTTCTTTGCTTCGTAAAAATGTTTCTTGTGCAGTAGCATTGTCCACACATGGCAGAATATCGTCCATTGCCGTGTGTGCAATTGGATACTGGATCCATTCATTCACTGCTAAACAACTGTCTGCTGTTGCACTACCAAAACACAAAGGAATTAGCTCCACACTAAATGCCAAATTTCATATGCAAGCTTCGCATAAAAGCTGCATTCTATGGTCCAAACTTGTGATAAGTGATAATTTCAGATTGAGAAGAAAACTTAAGTTTCAAAAAGAAAAATATGCAAGAACAACGATCAAAGATTCTCGACTATCAAAGAAGAGAAAAAGAAGAACTGAACCAGAGAGCAGCGGTGGATAAAAGAAGCTCAAGAAAGGATCTCTGATATCATGAGAGAAGGATAAACTTCAAAGAAAAAATTGAGAGAGAAATGTGCAAAGTGCTCTCAATCTGAAACTAATCACTTATGACACGTTAATTAGACAATGCAGCTTTTATATGAAGCTTACATACAACTTACTAATAAGAATTTCCTAAAGAAGCAGCAAAAAAGAATTTAATAAATAAGATATATGGTGAAATCATTGAATACTTTTTGACTATTTTAGGGAGGGGAAATAGGAACTTACTTATGGAGAACAAGGAACGAACCACATAATATAAGGGCACCAGTAACAAGAACCCATCCTGCCATTACCAAGCTGCAATTATTTATGCCAAGTGTTTCATGAGAAAACATAATGTGAAGTGGAGTTCTGTTTGCTATCAAAGAATCGCAAGAAAGGTATGTAACATTGGGTGGTACACAGTATATATTACTTACATATACACAAGGAGCTGTATTCCAAAAATTGAGAATACTGTAGTAACAAGTAAAAAGAAGGAAATGAATTCCATAGCAAGTAAGAACTTGTGCATCTAAATTGGGGGCACAGAAGAGACTTACAAAATCCAAGAAATGTCAAGACTAGCATAACAGCAGCTATTATGATCAGCGCCAACCTCCTGTATCATTGTTACATTGGTGTTATAGAGTAAAAACTAAAGCAAAAAAACAAATATCTGTAGTGGAAACATCAGAATCAATCATTACGCAGAGTCTAAGAGATCTTGTATGTTGTCTGAGTTCTCTTTTGTCTTGTCAGCAAGTGTGCCAGCAGAGTTATTGATATCTGTTTCTGCCGCATCAATATCAGTTTGAACATTTGTGGGGAGAAAAATTCGATCGATTCCAACCTGTTTAGCCTGAGCAAGATAATCTGACACGTTCCTAAGCTTATCCACAGTGGAATCAGCTTGATGTACCACGTACTGCAATGTGGAAGACATGCTGTGATGGAAACTTCCCTGGCCGATGTAGAGAACTGCACATCCAATCCTGTTAACACAGAAAAGTGCAATTTGTGATACAGATCCAACAAAACCTGAAACAAGCAAAACATAAGGAGAGAGATGTGTACACACACTGCTGCAAATGTGAACAATATCAGGAGAATAAGGGAAAGGGCATAGCATGTTGGTGAATAACCATAAGGCTCTCTTTTACGACAGAAGTAACAAACACCAATAGTCATTAAGCACAAGCCAAAGCCCAAGAACCAAACTGCTGCAATACTGAACATAGGAACTGCAGTATATGCCACAGACTGCATTCAATAAAAAAATAGTTAGTGGGTTTTGCCTTTTTAAATTCAACATTGCAAACCAAACAGCTTGGTAAGATTAAAGTGCTGAAAGTGGAAAGAGACAAAATTAAAGAAAAGAAAAGCATAACAACAGAAATCAGTCAGAAGTCACCAGATTATTACCCAACTGTAATCTAATTCAGCCAAATCAAATTCAAACAATTAAATTTGAAGCACACTACAGGACCATTCATTATCTTCATCCAGTAAAACTAAATAAAGCATATATGACCACCATGGAGATAAATATTGGTTTTCCTTAAAAACACCTGCAAAGGAATATTTAAATGTATTTTTAATAAAGCATATATAGTGGCTCCAATTTTACACAAACCCGGATACTACTCAAGATATTAATAAATGGATCACTTCTAGTGCATTACTTTTTATGCTTTTTGTCATTTTTACCAATGAGTTCCTCCTAAGGTCATTGATATAACAATCAAATTTTGATCAGAAAACATCACCAAAGGCTGCAGAGATCCTGTCCTTGTGTTTTATCCTATACATATATTGGAATAATACTTGCAGTTGCATCTATATCAATCGAAGGATAAAATAGGTAACACAAATGTGTGCACCAAAAGCATCTCCTTTTTATTGCTACACAGATACTTTCAATTCAAATACAACCACCACTCTTCGTTACATACTTTTCCAACAATTCCATATTTCATAGTTTGGGCAGATAAACTAAAATGATAGCTGAAGATAGGTGATGTAAATCCCAGAACCACAATAGAAGCACAGATTCTGAGCCTAACAGAACAGCACAATTAACGAAATACAGTCCTCAGTGGCACACTATAAAACCATTATCAGTCCTCAGTACAAAGGAGTAACGGTTCGAAGTGCTTACAGCCCAATAATGGTTGTCACTGATATTCCATCCATATATGTACTTGTTGAAGCTATTAAGAGGGTCTTTTCTTCGTGTTCTCTCAGCAGCTAAGGGAACGGGCGAGTTCTCGAACGGTGGTGCGGCATCGTATACATACAACCTAGAAAAGCCTACAACATCCTTTCCCTCATTTTCTGGCCCTGTAAAAAACAAAATGGTCATGTGCTTTGCTTTCTGAGGAAACATCTTCAAGAGTGAGAGAGTAGCCACAATCATATGAAACACTGTTCTGCATTGTCATAGTGGTGACTTATGTGTCCCCCACTAAACCCAGTGAAAAAAAGTGAGAACATTTGTTTAAATTAGAGGCTTGTTTGGCTTCCAAGATTTTAGGGTCTCCTAAACAGTGAATAAAAAGCCAGAGGGAGAGAGTTGTGAGTGAAATACCTGAAGCTTGGTGCGACAACAGAAAGGAACTGGACAAGAAAACCGTGAGCAGAAAACAAAAATGCAGTGACCTGTAACTTAGCATTGTGTGAGAGGAACCAACATGAACTTATGATGTTCTTGTGTTCTTCACTACTCTGAGTGTGTGTGGAGAGAGAGAAGAATAGTTAACCGTTAGAAAATATCGTGTTTGGGAGACCGGCGAGTTGCTCAGGACATTAACCTCGTTAATGCCCCACCATTATCATATGCCGTAAAAAATAGTAAGCAAATAATAGTATATTCAGAATAACAATATATTATAATGTATGGTGCTGTAATTTTTCGTGAATAGCATAACATACAGTTCTTTACTCTCACCTATACTTCAACATTAACCTACGGAATATAATGAAAAATAAACAGCAAAATTACTTTCTACTCACACACAAAAGTATGTTCTTTTCTCAAGTATAAAGTAAAGAGTTGCTCTACAAGTAAAGCTTAATGCACCTCATTAGTAGAGATGGCAAATAAATCCGTCTCTGTGGGTATTGCCCGAATCCGTCCCCGTTTTGACGGGGAATTCCCGCATTGACTGGGTATGAGTATGGGTATGGGGAATCCCCAACTTTTTCAGTTGGGTATGGGGATGGGTATGGGGATGTACATATACCCGCCATAATACCCGTCCCTGCCTATCTCCATTCTCGTTTAAATTATTAAAATATTCACAATTAATCAAGTAACCCCTATATATATATATATATATATTTTTTTTTTTTCTATTTTTTATTTCTTTTAATTATTTCATTTGTCATGAAACTCATTCTCATCTCCAATATATTTTTTATTTTATCATAACCTTTATGT
>Ga0214544_1010151_pt1 | contig 14098 bp, 9 predicted proteins | sample CNSS3metaG_FD_160074 | JGI IMG/M metagenome (GOLD analysis project Ga0214544, IMG submission 160074) | Root nodule microbial communities from cowpea collected in UCLA plant growth center, Los Angeles, California, USA - CNSS3 | ecosystem: Host-associated > Plants > Roots > Nodule | place: USA...
GTCTGGCAGAATCACAGACAAAAGAACCACTTCTCAACTCACGTACTGGAAGACCCCCCCTCTGAACCAACCTTGCTCTTGATACCATATAGGAACTATGCACACATATAGAAGAATGAATGGAAGTTTGTATATTATGTGAAATGAATGAACGTATTTATACACAATACAGAAGCAAAATATGAAAGCAACTATCATATAACAGTACTAACTGTTTTAACTAACTAAGGTTCAGTTTTGACTTATTCCTAACATAAAGTAAGCAAATATGAATGTATGAGTTCTTTTACCCGTCATCAAAATAAAGTTTTCCATTTTTATTATGACAAATATATAAAATGATTGTGGCGTGTCTTTATTATACAATAAAGAATCAAACACATTTCATGAAATTCTTTCTGCATTCACTTTTAATTTAAAATGCCAAATTATTATCCCAATCTAATGATTTAATGTCCTACATAATTCCAGTCATAATGTGTCCATGTTTTTCTAGAGTATTCTACATATTGAATTTATTAACACGCTCTTCAATAAATGTGTCTGTTGAAATTATAAAACTGTTTTAATAAATATGCCAAATTATATATAGAAATCTTAAATTATTAGGAACAGAATAATATTAAAAAGCAAATAAATTACTAATAATGTTAGTACTTTCTAACATTTTTATTTTTGGTTGCAGATCAGGCCACAATACCCAAGGATGCTAATTTTAAGGATTCCTTTCCTATACTTTATGCTACCTACAAAACCACGTGAGTTGAACTGCATCTGCACGCAAACCAGAAAGCGCGTTCCGCGTTTGCCTAAAATTTTTAAATATACATTAATTACATTAATGTATTCATTGTCCAAAAATTTACCAGTAATGGTTCAACAGTTATCGGTAGTATTAATAGTATTTAATAAAAAGTGTTTCTGGGAAAAGGAAGAGAAGGAAAGCAAACGGCGTGACTTTTACTGTTTGCCTTTTTCTGTGAATAGACACTCTGCGAAGGCGACCCACACAATAGCCAAAACGGTAGCGTTTGCGAAATTGTTGAAGAAACCCCAAAAATCCACACCCAGCCAGCGTCACAAAGCGAAAAGAGGATCATCATTCATATCTTCGTAAAAACAACATCATCCTTATCCACACACCCGTACAGTAACAGATCAGAAGAACTACACTAGAAACTTACAGGGAAATGTAAAAAGTAAAAGGCAGAGAAATATAAAGAAATTGAGATTTGGATCTGTTGAGCTAGCCGGTTTGGATGTGAACGCCGATGGCAATGAGGAAGATGGTGATGAGGCCGAAGTAGATGATGGCGTGAACCAAAATGGAGGCTCCACTGGTTTGCATGTTGCCAAACTCCGCGATTCTTCCCCTGGATGGTATCTGGAAGAGAAGGCCCGGGCTTAAGAGCACGAACAGCACCACTGCTATCACCACCGGACCCCAATCCGCCATGTTCACACCTTGCTTCTACTGTGGAGCGGTTGGAAGGAAGAAGAGTGTGGAAGTGGAAGAGACGTCTACGTTAGATTTCAGGTTTGGGGCTTTTAGCGGTGGGAGACACCAGTAGACAAAACTCATACCCCACACCCAACCAAACGGATCCTTCGCTTTCCCCATCACACTCATCATCTTATAACTCGTTTCAACCGCTCTGATCCAATTCCACATTCATTTAAAAAAAAATTCATCTTGATAACTTTTTAAAAAAAATGGATTAAATATATTTTTGATCTCTCAACTTCAAAATTTTATACTAATTTAATCATTCATCTTTCAAAATGTATAAATTTAGTCCTTTTAACTAAATTTTGTTAAGTTTATCTAACGTTTCAAGCATATTTCATAATAGTATTTAAGTTAACATTGAAGCAAAAATAAGTCAAACAATGTAAATAATTTAAATACTATAATGAAATGTGCTTGAAACGTCAGATAAACTTAACAAAATTTGGTTTAAAGGACTAAATTCATACATTTTGAAAGATGAAGGACTAAATTAATCAAAAATTTTGATAAAGGACTAATTCCAAATTTCGCTGAAACTTGAGAAATCAAAATCATATTTAACCCTTAAAATATTATACAACTTCCATACTAATAATAATTTATAACTTGACGGTAAGATAATATCGTTAAACCTTTAGTGTATCATTTACCCAGAAAAAAATTGTCTTAAAATAATTGTTATTGGACATCTTTTTTCATAATAGAAATTAAATGAATTTAACTTTTTTTTTTTAAATGTAGACTATGAAACATTAAATGCGTCTTATAAATACTTTTATTTACTTTTGAAAAATAATAGCTATCTTTAAGTTGTTGTCACATAAATTCGTTCGTATAACACGCGTAAAATTTTTAAACTTTGAAAACGTTTTTTCTCAGGTAAAATGTAGTGCTAAACTAACACTATTTTTTATATAGAAAACTTCCTTATGTTAATGGAATTAAGATTGGAATTAGGTTTCTCAATAATTTTTTAAGGTTTTTTAATAGTTTCAATAAATAATTAATTTTAGTCATTAGTTAGATTTAAACAAATAGTAGGAGAGTTACTCAGCCGTATAAATATATAAACCGAGACATGAATATAAATAAATTGGGTCAATTTAGTGCTATCCTTCACTCTCATATGGACTGTTTTTACTTCCTGCACACCGCAAGTTTTTCAATATACAGTACAAAATAATTTACACTCGTTCAATCACAATAAACTATTGTGTATATTGAAATCTTGTTAATTTTTTATCATATCCACACTCAGGTTTCTTCCGAAAGTTTTTTCTTTGTTTTTATGCCAAAAAAAAAGACACGTTGCCATCAAACTCATAAGATTTTTTTTAGCTACAAGTATCAGCTGGTTCCATTATTGTGCTTATTTTGTTAGGTAAACCTTTCGATTAATTGTAGAGGTTACAGCATGAAATAGCTCCACCAACGGCTAAAATTGTTTGCAGGTGAATGATTTTAACTACGACTTTTAAAGAAGCAAAGTTTGCAATTCGATCATGTTATAACCTCTAAATATATTGCCCCTTGATATTTACGAAACTTCTATGAATCATATAAACACCCAATAAAAAAAAATATTAATGTTAGCATGTATTTGGAAGAAGCCTTAAAATAATATATCAGTAGCTTAATCTTAACATATGCATGTGACAGTGATTTTTCTTAGTAATGAATAAAAATGCAGCATACGATATTTTATTGTAAAATAAATAAATCAAATCAAACATACTCAATATTGCTATAAATAATTGCATTTCACTGGTTTAAAATGTTGTTTCGATCTTATACATACACACAACTTATATTTATTTTTATACGTATTAATTTATTTATTCTAAATTAAAACTTTATAATTATTAATATTTATTTTTTAAAATAATTTTCGCATGTAAAAGGACCATAAAACATTGTCGTATAAAAAATGTGGTATAACTTGCCAAGACTCCGATGAACAAATTAATTTTCAAGAGAATAATATTTTTGTTATTTTGGATTGTAGATGCTTAAAACAACTGTTTAACTTTTTAGAAAAGGGTTAAAATGTTTTAGTCCATTAACTTTTATGAATCTTAGAATTAGTTTATTTTAAAATTTTAAATAAATTTATTTATTTATCTTTCGAAATATTATGTAAATTTAATTATTTTAATTTATCTTTATTAAGATTATTTGATATTTGAAACGTGTTTTATAATAATATTTAACTTAACACTAAAGTAAAACTGTATCAAACATTATAAACAACTCAAATACAATACTGAAATGCGTACAAAACATCAAATAAAAATAAAATTTAATTAAAATAACTAAATTTACGTATTTCGAAAAATAAAAATCTGAATTAATCTTAAAATTTTAAAATAAATTAATTCTAAAATTTATTAAAAATTAAAAGAAAAAATATATATTTAACACTTTAGAAAAATAATCCACGATACTTGGAGTGTTTATTTTGTACATACGTATTTGATTTGGTTACAAAGGAATGTGTAAGGCAAATATATTCCCTATAATAACTGAATTCGTTAAACTTCATTGAACGTAGCATTGGCATGCTTAGTGTGACACATGTCGAATTTACCGCACTTGCTGATCCTAGGAGAATTGGCACCGTTGGAATCGGCGCCAAGTTCTCCTCTCCCACCACCACCCCGCCTTTTTTCTTCAGCTACCTACACAACCACAATGTTCCTTCTCAATCTGTCTGTTTCTGCACCGGCTGGTCACCGGGAACATACTTCATTTTCCGACCGCCTCTACCCCCTTCTATCCAGATTCTTTCGCCCTCCTTTTTAACCAACATTCTTCTCTTTCCGGTTACTTTCTTTTCTTCTCAATTTCGTTACTCGCTTTTCAATTTTCATCATCACAATTTATCTGAATTTGAGCGGTTACAGGTAGCGTTCGGGAAAGATGTCAATTCAAGGTGTTTCTTCTCGAAGGCTCGCTTCGTTGACGAACAGCCCCTCGCAGAACAAGAAGAAAGCCTCTGAGTATTCGTCGCTTGACCTTACTCCTCGTAAAACGTTCCCGTCACCGCGCACCGTGTACTTCCTCCTTCTCATTTTTTTTTTCGTATGCGTTTTTCTTTTGATTGATTTATCCTACCTATAAAATAAAATAGTTATGTTCTACCAGAGTTTTTTTATCTAAAAATGTTTTTTAATATTATAATTGATTATTTAATTTATCATCATTAAATTATATTCAATTAGTAGCTCATTTCATAAAAAATAAAATAAATCATAAATGTAAAACTAAGTCACGAATAGTTTCTCTCAATTCATATGGAAAATGGAATAGTCTCTCGTTTAATTATAAATACTTTAATTTCAGTAAAAGAATTATTAGTAAAAATACGTTACGGATCTTATAAATAAAAATGAAAAAGACATTTTAATAAATTATGTATTTATTTATTTGTAAATCAAATCTACATTATTTTTAAAAATTGATTAATTATTAGAAAGAGCTCTGCTTCATAATATAAAGTTTTAGCATAGATTTTAAATTTAACTTGTGTATTAAAATGCTTTTATTATAATATGATTAATGTATTTGTCTATTTTAATTTAAGTTATACAAAATGACTATTTAATTTAGGTATTGCAGGAGCTAATGCGATTCTAAAGAAAAATTCAAATTGAAATAGTATAATTCGTGTTCCTGCGAATTGTCATTTTCACTTTATGGAAACACGTATTCTCATGATTAGCTAATTGATGCATCACATAGAGTGGTTTATTAATTAAGCATTCACAGAGTATCTGTTCAAGGCTCTCAAATTATATTGATTTTTAATTTTAAACAAATGTGTGATGTCTTCGTTCTCGGAAATGTAAGAAGAGATGAATCAGATAATGGTTATTGTGGTTTTATCATTTAAATCATGTGATGATGATGATGATGCCATTGTTTTGTACTTGGAATTGGGCAGGGGAGAGCGAACTGTGAAGTCATTGCGGCTTTCAAAGGCATTGACAGTTCCTGAAACAACCACCGTCTATGAAGCTTGTCGTAGGATGGCTGCTCGCAAAGTAGATGCTCTACTGCTAACAGATTCTAATGCTTTGCTCTGTGGAATCCTCACAGACAAGGTAAATTTGGACTTCTTTTTGTGACACCCACTAACAAAAAAAATGAATACTGGGCCTTTTGTTTTACATTATAATTTTGTGGTTAAAGGATATAACAACAAGAGTTATTGCTCGTGAGGTTAATCTCGAAGAAACAACCGTTTCCAAGGTTATGACAAGGAATCCAGTATTTGTCCTTTCTGACACTCTTGCTGTGGAAGCCCTCCAAAAGATGGTGCAAGGTTGGCAGAATACGGAGAGAGGCAACACACACTTTTTTCAAGTTGATTGCTGTTTCTGTATGGTGCTTTTTGAATAAATACAAGGATGATTTATTGTTTTCAGGGAGGTTCAGACATTTACCTGTGGTGGACAACGGAGAAGTTGTTGCCATACTTGACATAGCGAAGTGTTTGTATGATGCCATTGCCCGTATGGAAAGGGCAGCAGAGAAAGGAAGGGCAATTGCGGCTGCTGTTGAAGGTATCGAAAAACACTGGGGAACACCTACGTCTGGTTTGTACAGTATTTTCTTTTTTTCATGGCTACTTTTTTTTTAGTTAGGTTCCCAGTTTCTTTAGGCCTGGTTTTGTTTCATGCTAATTTGGCCTTTGTGCAGGCACCAATTCGACGTTCTTTGAGTCACTTCGCGAGCAGATATTCAAGCCTTCTTTGTCTACAATAATTCCTGAGAATTCAAAGTAGGTAATAATTTCTTTTGTTTTAGATGACAAAAGTTTTCTGGGATTTAATTTGCTTGCATGTTGTGATTATTATACCAAGATAATTCAGCAGATACTGGCATTTCCAGGGTTGTTACAGTTTCACCAACAGACTCAGTTTTGGCGGCAACAAAGAAGATGCTTGAACTTCGTGCTAGTTGTGCGGTTGTGACTGTTAATGACAAACCTTGTGGTATCCTTACGTAAGTGTGTTGCTATTGGCATTGCCACCCTCCTATTTTTCTGAAAAGTTACTTTTACCTCCTACATTCGAATTTTTTTTTTTTTGGTAAACAAGTATCGTCCGTATTTTTTTAATGTACTACTTTCCCTACACAAATTTCAGTTCAAAGGATATCTTGATGCGGGTGATAGCACAAAGTCTTCCTCCAGAATTTACTCTTGTTGAGAAGGTACCACTACAACTAGATCTAGTGATGTTCAGGACCACATTTTCCTGCATGTTTTAGAAGAAGTTTTTCAGAGCTTTCGTCCAGTTATCGTTTCTTGTCCCTTTTTTTCTGACCTACAGTCAATCAATATACAGGCCATGACTCCAAATCCAGAATGTGCAATAATTGATACACCAATAGTCGATGCACTTCACACTATGCATGATGGGAAATTTTTGCATCTTCCCATTGTTGATAGAGGTAATATAAATTGTATATGAGATGGGGAACTAGTTCCTGCATCAATATTTTTCTGATTTGGATGGTTGAAACAGATGGTACTGTTGTTGCTACGGTTGATGTAATTCATATAACTCACGCGGCTGTAGCAACAGCTAGTCAGGTATGCTTTCTATGACTGTGTAAACCTACTGCTGTTGATTGCATTAAACCTCTATTGAATCCTTGTTGAAATGGGGTAATTGGCTGTTTATTTGTAAGTTATACACAATCTTTTCCTAAAATAAGGATCGAGCATAATAGAAAGATACTTGATTATTAAATAGATTTCTATCTTTCGCATTGGAATAGAAGCACAATAAGTAAAGATATTTTAGAAAAAAAGTAATTACAATTTATAAGGTAAACTGATTATTACCTTTTTCAATGTGAATTTCAGATGATAGGAAAGTTGTTCCATTTCTATATTAAATTTGTATTTTCTTATTGATTTATGTACTATAGCAAATTATTTTCAGTAAAACTAGTTACTTTTCTTCACCTTAAAAACTAAATGCAGATTTCATATATGAATTGATATCTGAATATGTATGCAATTTATTGATTAGTGGGTCGTCAGTCAGCATTTTGGTTTTAAACTTGGGAGAAGAAAATTGCCACCCTCTTTTCTCCTTATCCATATGCTTAAGCCTCTTGTCTTGGAAATATAAGAATATGAAATCTTGATGATTCATTATTATCGAAAGCTTAACCGATGTTAACTATTTTTCTTTTTATGAATGTTCTTAAAGCATGGAACCGGCTACTAAGAACAGAAAAGGAGGTGGCATATCATACTAATAAATTTAATGAAAATATTATCCTCTAGTAGAAAGCCAAATAAAATCAGAGAGCACTTCGTTTTTTTTTTTCTCGGCTTCAACCTCCACATGCTCTAAGACGTAGGCGTAGCACACAACATACTGAACAGAGTTGGCGTAAAAAATAAAATATAATGAAAAGAGTTGTAAAATTTTATACCATCCTCACCGTAATCAACACGACCACCAGACTCGTTAACACAAAAACGTGTGCCTTAGTCAGGTTGATTAGCGTCGTACACATAGTTTACTGATGTTGAAATGTGCGGTTAACTTTCTCTCTCTCGTATGTCATGAAATTGAATATTTAGAATCACCAAGAGTCAAGCATTATGGAGAAGTAATCCTTATATAAAATCCCTTAGGTTGTTTTCCATGATTTTACACTTACATAAGTAAATACAGTGGGGGAATGACTGCTATTTTTTCTCTGTTGGTTTATCCCATCGATGCATCGAGGATTTCTTTTACCCTTACAATTTGGCAATTTACTATCAATGGTACCTTTAGTCCCATCAATGGCGAAGAGTATCAGGGTTTAATTTTTCCCACCTCTTGTTGCAACACTTTTTTAATCTGCAAATATTAATTATTAGTTTAGTTTTTATTAGTAGAGTACTCAAACTGATGACCTACCTCTCCAACGACTTTTTCCGCCTATCTTCTACTTGCAATATGTAGCTCCTAGGACAAAGAAAATGTTCAACTGTTTTTACCAACTGGATATTATTCTAAAGTTATTTCTTTCACTTCCCTGATTTGGAGCACTGCTGATGTTAATGTTGAATATAAGATACCGAAATTCAATTTTTTTTAGCTTCCGTGATCTTTTTCCGCTAAAGATTTGTAATGATGGCAACATTTTCTCCACTGATTAGGTCGGAAACAGTGCTGGTTTTAATAATGAAGCAGCCAACACCATGATACAAAAATTTTGGGATTCGGCCATGGCCTTAGTTCCAAATGGGGAGGACGACGATTCCCAAAGGTTATATCTTTTTCAAATATGCATCCCTGTTGCCAGGAAAAGTTATTTTCAAAATTTTAATTTAATTACATGTTATTATTGACATGGCAGCGAAGCTTCCTTGAAAATGGTTTCTGAGGGAGGAGAAATAGGGAGATCCCTTTCTTATATTGGGTCAAGCATGACGAATGCATTTTCCTTCAAATTACAAGACAGGAAGGGTAGATTGCATAGATTCACATGCGGTATGTCAACTATATATTGCATGTTTCCAATCAGGTCTTCGCGTACATGTGTGTTTTCCCTCTCCATCTTTAGACTAGCAAATTTTCGTTAACAACCATATCACAAATTCACTTTAATAATAAAATATGTACTTAATTTAGTCTGCAAGCAAATTGATAAAAAAAATGTTATTTAAAATTTAAATTGGTAGTATAATGGTGATATATAATGGATTGATTGGAAAAATACCATAATTTTTAGTAGTCTCAGTTGAATGTTACTGGTTTGCAAGTCTTCAGTCAATTTTTAGTATTCTGTAACCGCAAGAAACTTGTTTATTGACTGAAGAAGCTCTGTTTCAACTTACACGTTAATTATGCATTACGTAAAAAGATATCAGTTGAGTGGTTTGTGTGCTTCGTGCAAGTTCAGATACTCGGAGCATGACAGATGTAATAACTTGCATCATTCATAGAATCGGTGATGACATTGACCCCACGAACCTGCCCCAAATTTTGGTAAGTTTCAAAATGTTATATTTATATTCTTCGGTCTGGCTTTTCTCCTTTTTCTAATGCAAGCTCGTCGATTTGTTTGTAGTACGAAGATGAAGAAAATGATAAAATTGTACTGGCTTCGGACAGTGATCTTGCCGCAGCTGTAGACCACGCAAAAGCGGCTGGTTTGAAGGTATGGTTGAATGGAATTTTGAGAGAGGAAGGGCTAATGATATATTAAAGAAAAGTTGAATTTAGAGCAAGATAGGTTAATTAGTCATTTTCCTTTTCTTATATGAGTTCACAAATATTAAAATGGAATAACAGCATCGAAAATGTTTATGGCTGTATGGATCAAGAATCAATTGTCTTAAAAGGTAAAAGAACTTTAAAATGTGGATAGAATATTATAAAATGCATGCCTCACACAGTACATCTACTGCTCTTTTTGAAATTTGATATAGTTGACATCAAGAGAGGTCAAAAGAATTTAACTTTAATTTTCATAGTTGGTTAGAAAATTTGCATTCACATATCTCGTATTCCATCACAAGATATCTTGTCAGACCTATCTCAGTCTAATAACACTAAGGAAATTAGTCTCTGATTTTGTGGACGGGAAAGACAGACGTCACGATCAATAAAACGGTCACTTTGCTTTAAATTTGTTTCATTTGCATCTCATGATAGTATATCAATAGGAATTTGTCTCAAATAAGTTTGGAATTGAATTTATGAATTTTGTAGGGATTGAGATTGCATTTAGACTACTCAGGAACACGGGATTATGGAAATGATTCAAGTTCAATGAGTTGGAAATATGGTAATTCAGAATCATGGGCAACAGCATACAGCACTTTTGCTGCTGGAGCTGCAATTGTTGCTGCCTTAGGCCTAATGGCATTTGTGAGGCGAAGTTAATAACAGGAAGAAGCAGCTTTTGACGGGGGTAGAGGCCACAAATGAAGTGAGTTGGAACTTTGGAGGGGCATACTTTTAGCACTTGCCAATCTCCGATCTCCAATCTCTAAGTTCTGGCATTTTGTATAACAATTTGTATCTGTATTCAAATGTTATACGAGAAAGAGAGGAAAAGCATTCTTATTTCACTTCATCATCTCTTGCACCTGTATTCTGGTATGTCCGGTAGTCTCATGCAGTTAAGAGTGAGGTTAAAGACAATTTAAATATATCTTCTTTCAATGTTTCAAGAAGTTTTTCAAGGACAACCATGACGAAGCTACGGTATACTCGATGGTTCACATCTCTGGAAAGCAGAAGTCAAGAACAACTTAAAAACATCTTCATCGATCAACTCTGTGAGACATCTTTAAGAACAAATTTAGATTTCAAAACGAACGATACTTTAGATATAGTTATCGACCGACCTAAAGTCGGAATACCCTGTAAATTTGTAATATACAGATTTCCATATCTCATCATCTACCCGATGATTTACTGATTCCTTTCTCATATGTTAATAAAACAGAAATTGGGCTTGAGTTGATAACAAACAATGATTTCGCTTGCAATTTACCAATTAGTAAATGTTTATTGTATTCTGGAAGGTGTAGGTTTAGTGTATGTTAAAAATATTGGTGTATGCTTAACATTTTTCTTAGTAATAAAGTTGATACAAAATGTTAGTGTAATCTATCTTAGATTCAATGTGCATGCTTCTGGTCCGTAAAATATATTTGAAATATGTTTTTCCAAATCCCAATTCAATATCAATCTCATATCCATCTTAAATATTTTTACATGATTTTATTGATTTCCATGTCACTTAGATAATAATATTAAAAGTGAGAAAGTAATTAATCTTTTTGTATGATTAGTGGTGAGACTTTTAGGATTTTTTAAAAGGTTTATTAAGTAAAAATTATATATATGTGAAGTTAAAAAGATTTATTAGAGAGAAATTGTATATATTTGATTTCAGTCCAACCACCTACATAAGGAATGACAACTTTTAAAAAATACAAAATATCATTTATCTTAAATATTTTTACATGATTTTACTAACATTCATATCACTTGATAATATTAAAATTGAGAATGAGATTTTTAGTATTTTCTGAAATTGTTTATTAAGAATAATATATATATATATATATATATATATATATATATATATATATATATATATATATATAACTTCACTTTATCCTACATAAGGATTGAAACTAATTTTAATCCAAAACATGAAGAAAGTGAGTTTATGAATTTTTTTTTATATATGTATAATGTTTAACTTTGTTACTTTTATCTAATATGAGACTTAGACTCATAATTCAATTATTCTCAACAACAATTACATAAAAAAAAGAATTACATAAAGTTGCATTGATTTTTTTTTAGATTATGTTGTGAGTGAATAAATTTTTATCATTAGTTATATGTTAGTCTATATAGAGGTGTTATTTATCTTAAAAAATTCTTTAAGTCGGGAATCGGGTTGAATAAATCATTACCATGTAATGAAGATTCATACCTTGTTACATACATGTTATTTTAGTAATGCTACGATATTGATTTAGAATAAGAAGAGAGTACTTAGAAAACAGAATAAATACTTTATTGGAAGTATAGTTTTTTTAATATACCCTAATTGTTATTTTAATTATGTGCATGGAAGTGTTATTTATTTTAATTTACGAGCATATAAGTAACATTTATTTTATCCAAAATTTACAACAATTTTGACTTTTCAGTGTGAAAATTAAACAGAAAATTACGCTAACCTTTCCAAGTATATTTCTCGTGTTTTTCTGAGTCCTTTTCCGCTGGTTCTTGTTTTGGTTTTGCTTTGCACGTATGCATGTAAACCATAATTGTCTTCTATCACTAAATATTCGGTAAAAAAGAAAAGGAATTCGTAATTACCATCATATATTCTTACTGTACAATCCATGGTGTTAAAAATGCACAACATTTACTTTTCTATGAAAGTGCAGCAGTGAATTCGTCACTCGTTTTGTAGGAGACAGTATTTCCCTAAAATTTTAAGGAGAAAATCTAAATGGAAAACTCGCTTTGAAAGCTCATCTCTTAAATTTTCATATCAATTTTAAGGACATGTCCGGGCTATAACAGGGTGGATGATGTGAATGCTGCACCATCTAACTAAACAAAACAGAAAACAGAAGTTTTCTTCTACATAGAGAAATCCAAACAATCGTATAAAACATTGAGCAAACAACAGATACCAATTTTATTGCTTCTGGTAAATGTGACAGCAAATTTAATTATATCACTGTTGATTATGTCTGTTACTAAAATTAAATCATTCTTACACTATAAGTCAGTCTCAATTCTATGGAAGCACAAGACAATTGGAAAGCTCATACTGCGTAGTTCAAAGTTATTAACCACTTTCCCCTACCTGCCTAGATACACTACAAAATAAAAATAGTTTTATCCCAGCAAGTAAGGTCAATTACACAGATCGCACGATGATATCACGTGAAGTTCTCTATCACAGGCCTGGTTAAAAACAAATTCTCAAGGATATTATGCAACTCCCAGAACAGAAGCTATTGTCACATTATATAGTTGAAAAATATTCTTCTGACCTCAAAATAACTCGAACTAATGAACTTAATTCTTACACAAACAGAACATGCAATGGATCACAAACATCAATGAACAATGAAGCACAATTAATCAACTGTATAATATCCAGGGAAACAAGATGTCAACTATATTTCAAAACAAAATTCTAACCATTTTCAAAGTAATAAACAAGGCCTGCAAATCACATTCTAAGGCTCCACTGTTGTCACCTGTTGCCATTCCCCATCTACTGCTTCCTTCCACAATGTCACATTGTTGTTCCCGTCAGCCACGGCCAGTATGTTTCCCGTCAGTGACCATGACACCCTCCAAACAGGTGTCTTGAAATCATTCAAAACCTTGCCTTCCCACTGATCACCCTCTTTTGCCACGGTCCATATAACCACTTTACCATCCTGTGATGCACTAGCAATAGTGGATTTAGGTAGCCCTAAATTGGGTGCCCAAGCAACATCTCGAACCCAATCTGTGTGCATATGAAGAGCAGGGAAGCAGTCCATCTTCCACAGTCCATTGTTGAGCTTCCATACCTTCACAGTATTATCACAGCCACCAGAGCACAGCTTCTGCACAGGATCAAGCAACCCTGCACCAACAAGGGCACCAGGTGCCGTTGATGGTGCCCATGACACAGAAGTGACACCAACTGGGTGAGCCTGATCAATCATTGCAGTGTCCCAGCCACCGTCTGCTCTTGCAGTGAAAACAGAGATATTCCCATCGGATGAGCCACAGGCCAAGCAGAGACCCAACTCGTGGGGCGCCCAAGCAATAGAGTTCACAGATGATTTGTGCTCATCAAACACATGAGCTTGAGTCCATTCATTTTGGTTACCCTCCTTCCATATAATGACACGGCCGTCATAGGAACACGATGCCAGAAGAGAACCAAACTTAGGATGAGCCCACACTACTTGCCAAACAGGTCCTTGGTGACCAGTCAATGTTGCTAGATGCTGAGAGGCCGTGTTGCTCACTCCAATTATCTTAATTGTGTGATCTGATGAAGCTGTTGCCAGCCTCTTAC
>Ga0214544_1010153_pt1 | contig 14091 bp, 7 predicted proteins | sample CNSS3metaG_FD_160074 | JGI IMG/M metagenome (GOLD analysis project Ga0214544, IMG submission 160074) | Root nodule microbial communities from cowpea collected in UCLA plant growth center, Los Angeles, California, USA - CNSS3 | ecosystem: Host-associated > Plants > Roots > Nodule | place: USA...
TATTTAATGAATGTAGTTGAAGGGTAATGTCCAAAGGCCTATAAAAGGACCATGTAGTGCTTCATTTCAAGACACAACAAATCTGAATACAAAGAGTGTTTATCTAGAGAGACTTGTTTGTCAACAGAACAATCTAATTTAAAAAAATAAAGCAATCATTTAACAGTTTGTTTGTATCACAAACTTCCCATTGATCAGAAGGTTACCAGAGGCCGACAAATAACAGAACACATGAAAAATGTATAAAAACAACACACGTGGATAAAATTCAACATGCAGATGAAGCAATTAACCAAATCAAATCTCTCCGATGTTCTTGTCTAGAACTTGGACTGTAGATAGTTGACGGTAGTCTTGTCCAAATGGAAAGCCTTAACAAGAACGTCGGTATCTATGTCAGGCGTAGACCCAAACACTGCATTACCAATGGTGATGACTCCTGGATTCTGGCTGCTAAGTGCTGCAATGGCCACAGCATTGCCGTACCCAACATTTCTCTGGTAATGGATGAGTCCCGTCGGGAACACAAACACGTCACCCTTTTGTAGAACCTTCCTGAGGTGACGGTTTTCAGGGTTGGAAGTGATGAATCCAACTTCTAAGGTGCCTTCGAGAAGGGTCAACACTTCAGTGGCGCGAGGGTGTGTGTGAGGAGGGTTAATTCCCCATGGGGCATAGTCAATGCGAGCCATTGAGATGCCGAGAGTGTTCAGTCCTGGAAGCTGAGTCACAAAAACTGGTGTCACTTTAGACCCAACTGGGTTTGTGGTGTTTCCTGCTATGTGAAGACCACTGAAGAGGAAGTCATCTTCCTCAACAAGTTTTGGATCCTTGCATGCCAAGCCATTCACCAACACTGCCTCAATTGATCAAGTTCCATAATAATGCATTAGATGTCAGTTTTAAAGAAAAAGAAGAAACTGGTAATATAAAAAATTCGTGCATGTATATGCTAACCTTGCCCTTTAGGGTCTGCCACACAGAAATCTTGGAGAGCACTGGTATCAGCTGCTAAAGCAACTGAAAGTGAAAGAGACAGAAGTAACATCAACAACGAGAAATTAGTCATTTGACAAGAACTCAAGAAGAACTACAGTGGATTTTGCAGTGACAAAAATAAGTATCGACTGGTTGTACTAATTGCTTATTGGTGAATGAATATGGCATTGGATTAAGGTCTATTTATAAACCAATATTGTTTGTAGTACAGAAGATGCGATATAAGAAGAGAATAAATCATGTTTGACGTGGTAAGAGAAAGTGATAAGGGTTTTTCTGAAGGTGGCATGTGGAGATTGTAGAGGGGTTATTTCTTGCTGTGGATATAATGCCGGCAGAAAGTGTTGTTGCCATTCGGCTAATCATCTAGAAAAGAAGAACAGTATGAACACCAAATCGATGACAACCTCTGTTTTGGTTGAAGGTAATGTAGGGTTACTTCCATCAATTTTTACCGAAGCTATCATAATCCATTTAAATGTATGTAATATACAAAAAATTAGTAATTCTATCTTTAATTATCAATCATGATATAAAATAATATTCAAATTAGTGATTAATATAGTAATACATTTGATCACATTCCAACCAGAGACTATATTAAGATTGACATTTTCAATACATGAGAACAACAATTTCTGCATTAAAAGCAGCAGCAATATGTATATATGCAACAACAAAAAATTCTGATTTCTAAAAATTTAGTTGTGATATTATAATTTTCCAATAATATAATAAGGCAATGAATGAAAGGTAGCATGTTCACGCAACTGCTGCTAGTGTTTTTTAGCATGTAACACAATCAAAATTTTTTGAAATTTTTTTCTTACAATCTGAATTGTTATTTTTTGAGTGCCTTTTACTTTTTTTATTTTCTCATTTTTTTTTATATTTTAAATCCATTTAAAATATGTCAATTTAGATTTTAAAAAAAAAAATGTCAAAATTTAGTTGTTATAGTATCATTATCCTAATTATTATACTTTATCATCCCAAAAATCTAAGTTCCAATTAACAACCAAGCATAATGTATTTGACTATTTTAAACAATTTTAAGTACTAAAATGTTTATTTTAATGTAAAGTTGGTATTATTAAAAAATCGAAAAAGCCAAAAATCGAATTAAGAAATATTTAAATACTATATATTGCTTATTATGGTTCTATTGTTGGATGAAATATTTTAGATACCAATGTCAAAACCTCGTCAAATTAAACTTCAAAGTTTTTGCTTATTTCTTTTCACTTTCCTCTTTTATATTAATCTATCCAATTTCACTACAAAAAAAAAATGTTTATCTAAGCCATGATTCTTTTAATAAAGTAAATTAAAACATTTATTTTCATTTCTTCTTTAACGAAAGATGTATCTTAAACTATTTATGAGATCTGCACTAAAATAATATAACCAATCATTCCATCTAGTTTTAGAAAAACAAAATCATTTAAGTCATTAAAATAGCACGTATGCTTGTTAACCATTAAAATAAGGGATTAACCATTTTTTTTTCTAACACAACTGAACCAAAAGCAAGCACACTATAATAAAGAATTTAAAACAATGTTATTTTTCATGAGGAATGTGCTTATTTTAACTTAATTATGTTAATAATTGTAATAAATATGTATATAATTTATCTAATATTTATGTTATTTTTACTATTACTTATTTAAAAAATTTAGATAAATTAATATCAAAACAGAATAAACTATAGATAAGTTAACATCTTAAACTCTTATATTATATTAATTTATATGTTATATTTGTATATATTAACAATATATTATCAATAATTAAATTATTTATTTATTTATTTGTTTGTTAATTAACATACGTTCTACACTCTCTTAGCATGCTAAACATAATTCACATAGGCATGAATTGATAAATTTATTTAATGGAAAATTAACATGACACTAACCAGGAAAGAAAATGGCAGGAATAATGAAAGAAAACCATGCGAAAATTTGAGGTCTGGAATACTGACATGGGCAATGACAAGAACTTATATGTCAATAGTGAAATAATACCGAACCAGAATAAAAAACACAGAAACAGGCCAATCCTATAAATTAATGAAAGAAATGATAGAACTGAATAACAAGAAAAGCCAAATACAAATGGATAATGGACACACACAATTCAACACTCAGAGGAAGCAATAATTAATAAAATTCGATGTCTCCGATGCATGATCTTGTCTAGAACTTGGACTGTAGATAGCCGATGGTAGTCTTGTCCAAATGGAAAGCCTTAACAAGAACATCGATATCTATGTCAGGCGTAGACCCAAACACTGCATTACCGATGGTGATGACTCCTGGATTCTGGTTGCTAAGTGCTGCAATGGCCACAGCATTGCCATACCCAACATTTCTCTGGTAATGGACGAGCCCTATCGGGAACACAAACACATCACCCTTCTGTAGAACTTTTCTAAAGTGACGGTTTTCGGGGTTGGAAGTGACGAATCCAACTTCTAAGGTACCTTCGAGAACGGTCAACACTTCAGTGGCGCGAGGGTGCGTGTGAGGAGGGTTAATGCCCGTTGGGGCATAGTCAATGCGAGCTATGGAGATGTCAAGAGTGTTCAATCCTGGAAGCTGAGAAGCAAAAACTGGTGTCACTTTAGACCCAACAGGGTTCGTGGTGTTTCCTGTTATGTGAAGACCGCTGAAGAAGAAGTCATTGGCCTCAACCAGTTTTGGATCTTTGCATGCCAACCCGTTCACCAACACTGCCATAATATTCATCAAAACCATGGTGAACATAAACTCTAAAGTAATTATTACATGTAACTATCATAAAAAAAATAACTTTTGTATCTGCTATTTATACCTTTCTCTTGTGGGTCTGCCACACAGAAATCTTGGAATGTACTGGTAACAGCTGTTAGAACAACTGAAAGTGAAAGAGCCAAAACTGTCAGAAAAAATGAGGGAATAGCCATTTGAGAAGAATAGCACAAAAGCACTAGTGGAATTGGTAGTTGCAGAAGATTTATGTGTGTTTTAGTAATAACTGGTTGTTGGTGATTTATAACATTGTATTGAGGTCTATTTATAAAGAAATGTACATGTGAAGGCACATATATGGCGCCATATTTAAGAACAGAATTGGTCGTGTTTGAAGTGGTAATAGAAAGAATGATGTAGGGTTTTGCTGAAGCTGGTAGAAAGAAATATATTTTATGCTATGGATAATGCCGGCGATGCTGCATTCGGCTATAGATTACAACAGAAGAATCTCTCAGAGGATTAAATTTTGTTCATAATTATTGATTAATCTAATTGAAGCACCTAACTCTTCCATTTGTAAGGAAAAATATTCTATAAGCAGAAAGTGTGAGTGACCAATAAGATAAGGGTGTTATTGTGTATTCTAAATGCATGGCAACAGTTTCTAATTTGGTTTGGAGCTGTTGTATGTACTATAGTTCTAAGAAATTTCTTGGTCAAGCTTTTGACCAAGAGTATACGAATGGGAGAAGATACATTTCGAGTACATACTTTAGATCTACGACAAACAATCTATAGAAAAAGAAAAGATAGTATAAAGTTTAGAAATATGATTAATCGAAGTAAAGCTCTATAAAAGTTTTTTCACTTTTTCTCTTCTGATTTGAAAACAAGTTCACGGCAATATTTAACATTTTTCTTGATTTTTGTGACAGTTCTTCGGGCTAAATTGCATAAGTTAGTCTAGTCGAAAGTTTATTTTTATTGAATATTTGCATGCGAAGCATTTAGAGATTCACCAAGATGTGGTTATTAAAATAGCTTTCGAAACATGTATCAGATGATTTGAAGTTATTTCCAAAAGGATTAAATATGATTTTAATCTTTTAAGTTTTTAGTGAATTTTGGAATTGATTTCTCTTAGAAATTTTTGACCAATTTAGTACTTCATCTCTAAAAATGTATGGATATAATCCTTTTAACCAGATTTTGTTAAGTTTCAAGCGCATTTCATGATAATATTTAAATTTTTTACATCGTTTGACCCATTTTTGCTTAAATGCTAACTCAAATATTATCATAAAATGCATTTGAAACTTCAAATAAACTTAACAAAATTTGATTAAAAGGACTAAATTCACGCATCTCTAAATTAGTCAAAAGTTTCGATGAGGGACTAATTCCAAATTTCACTGAAATTTGAGAGACTAAAAATATATTTAATACTTTCCAAACAATTGTAGAGTTTTAATTCGAATAGATTTCAATTTCTTTCGAGAAAAAGAAATTATTAAATTCGAAGATTAATTTAGTAAAAAAAATGCCAAATAACTTTGGGTTTTGTTTTTTCGTCCACTCAGAGCTGCTTGGGTTTGGGTTTTAAGGCCATGATTGCCCAAAATAAAAGCCCATCAAATTTACAAAACCACCTTCAACACGATGCCACAGAATGGACAATTCTATTTACACTCCTCTTATTTATCTTTGTCCTCTCTTTCACACACACACAAATTGAAAGTGACATAATATTAAGAAAAACTTTAATTGAAGAGAAAACTCTAAAAATCAAGTATTTCCATAAAACGGTACCGATCATTATAATTATATTAATTTGTATGCGTGACAGTTGTACGCACGTGGAAGCAGCGAAAAAGATTAAAATGAATGGGCTTTCCCATTTTTTATCAGGAGGGATGCCAAGGAAATTTCCTAGTTATGTCTTTCTTCCTCTTTGTTATTTATTTATTTATTTTTGTTTTCATCACTCATTCTCAATTTTTTTGTTTCATTCCACACCAAACAATTTCATGGCCCAGAGGCCACTTGTTTCTCATATTTTCAAAAGTTAGTCAAATTTTAATATTTTCAGAAACTATATTAAAATTGAAGAAAGTGATTTGAAATAATCTACCAATTTTAGAATATTTTTGCATGAAGAATACGTTGTAGACATTAATTTGTAAAACGATTTAGAGAAGAAAATATAGGATAGAAAAGGAAATATAGGAGATTGCAAACACACTTTTGGGATAAATTCATTACATTTACTTTTTTCTAACTTTGATAAAATTCCATTCAATGTTCTTTCCTTTATTATTAGACAATTTATTTCGATGCATATAAAACACCGTAGTACTATGTATCTTTCTTATGCAGTTACGGAAATTGATGGATGTTAGAAGTTATGTAAAAGTAATTAAAACATATAAAGTATAATTTCGCTAAAACAAGAAAGTGACTATATGTTAATGTTACCCTTGCTTTTGTCTGAAAATACAAATGTTGATTTATAATTCACCAAATTAATGAATTTAATAGTTAGCGTATCATTCACTAGTTCGTCGTATTAAAGAGAATATTGAATGATATGCAACTATATCCAATTTTTCTAAACATCACCATTTTTTTTTTTAAGTTAGTTAGATTCAAATTTATTTTCTCAAATGATATGACCCCTTGTATAAACTACCAAATTTTACGGATCAGACATTCCTATTAATAGAAAACATTGCTGACAGTTATAGTTTTCCTTTAACACACAAATGATCATAAAGAATAAGCTAGCGAAAAAGATTAAGTGACAGGAGAATATTATTAAAACTCCATCCATAGACTTTCAGAGACTTAACTTTGAAGAAGGCTTCACAGTTTTCCTGCTTTTTCGTCTTCTTTCTATTCTTACGAACCACGCATAATTATAAGTGTACCACACAAATTAACTACATACCGTTGCATTGACATCTTATTCATATAAAAAACAGTATCTTACCAATAAACATACATCTTGTCATGCTCAGACAATTTTATCAGGATAAATGCTTAGTCTGTCTAAACCTTGTACAGCCAGGATAAATCAAGCACGTATGGAACAGCATGTCAATGAAAACCTAAAACAATTACTGTTTAGTTCGTAGACAGGCAAAAGATATCAAAAGAGGAGAGGTGAAGAGAGAAAAAACATGTCACTAACTATTACAAACATCCAAGACTTGATCTCTCAAAAAACAGAAACATTGTCAAGAGAACCCAGTTTATACAATGTCAACAATCGATAATAAGCATACACATTACGTCAATCTAATTTGACTGCATCACAATTAAAACTTACACCACTCGCTCAAAGCCAATCACATTGATATTTGAAACAATTTTTGATAACCGAAGGAAGTGTCTTAAGCTGGAATTTCCTCTTCTTCCTCGTCCTCGTACTCATCGTCAGCAGTAGCATCCTGGTACTGTTGATACTCCGCAACAAGATCGTTCATGTTACTCTCAGCCTCAGTGAACTCCATTTCGTCCATTCCTTCCCCAGTGTACCAATGCAAGAAAGCCTTGCGCCTGAACATAGCCGTGAACTGCTCACTAACTCTCCTGAACATCTCCTGGATTGAAGTTGAATTGCCAATGAAAGTGGAAGCCATTTTGAGACCCTTAGGCGGGATATCACACACGCTGGACTTCACATTATTAGGTATCCACTCAACGAAATATGAAGAATTCTTGTTCTGCACATTGATCATTTGCTCGTCTACCTCCTTTGTGCTCATCTTACCACGGAACATTGCTGATGCAGTCAAATAACGACCATGACGAGGATCAGCAGCACACATCATGTTCTTAGCATCCCACATTTGCTGTGTTAATTCAGGAACAGTCAAGGCACGGTACTGCTGAGATCCTCTAGATGTCAAGGGTGCAAATCCAACCATAAAGAAATGGAGCCGGGGGAATGGGATAAGATTAACAGCAAGCTTGCGAAGATCTGAGTTCAGTTGCCCAGGGAAACGTAGACAGCAAGTAACTCCACTCATGGTGGCAGAAATCAGGTGGTTAAGGTCACCAACTGTAATCAAAACCAGAAATTAATTAATTAGAAAAATTGAACTTCCAACTAGTCTCCTGTTTGCTTCAAGGCCCCATATAATTTATTCATAAACTAACAGTTGTCGGGTAATATATGGAGGTATCAAAATTGATCCAGCAGTGGCGAAAAATGTACAATTGATTAAGAACTGAAAAATTAAGGTGATCTGGTGGGTTAAATTTTATTCAGGTGAAAGAACCACAAAAAATCTAATCTTCCAAACTTTTGAAAAAACGTCCATAAGAACAACAATTTTAGAAGCATCAATTCTTTCGAAATCGATTGCATAAAAATCTCAAATAAAGTGACCATATGCCATTAGAGATAGTGACTGAAAAGCAAATTGATAGAAGAAGTTAAACAACAACACCCACCAGCAACGAGCAAGACACAAGACCTAACCCTACTTGAATACCCCCCATGGCCCCACTAACACAACGACATTTCATCCCTATTAGAATAAACTTCTCCACAAAACTTGAACAAGATAAAAATAAGATAAATGAAATCAACTTCTCCCACAGGCTAAAACTAGCTTATACAGAACCTAATTGAAAGAAATTCTCTCTTAATATTCCAAAAGGTTGATTTTAACTTACATAGAAGTTAATTTTACTTTGTTTTTATTTCATTTTCCTAGAAGCGTTATCCACTCAGAGACTTAAATCTAATTTAAATCGTGAAATTGAAAGTTAAAAAAAAAAAGATAACTACAGAAAACATTTACTCATCTTTTCAACACACAACAACAGAACAACACCAACAAAAAGTGATTAAGAAAAAGAGAAACAAGAAACGTACAGGTGGGTGTAGCGAGCTTGAGGGTCCTGAAACAAATGTCGTAGAGAGCCTCATTGTCCAGAACCATGCACTCATCAGCGTTCTCTACAAGCTGATGAACAGAGAGCGTAGCATTGTAAGGCTCCACAACGGTGTCAGAAACCTTAGGAGAAGGGAACACCGAAAACGTCAACATCATCCGATCTGGATACTCCTCACGAATCTTTGAGATCAAAAGCGTCCCCATGCCGGAACCCGTTCCACCCCCAAGAGAATGGCACACCTGAAACCCTGCCACGTCACCACCAGTCCAGTTCCATCAAAAACACGAGCAAATCAATTGAAATTAGTGAGAAACTGGGAAATTAAAAGTTGCGGTGGTACCTTGCAAGCAATCGCAATTTTCGGCTTCCTTGCGAACGACGTCGAGGACTGAATCGATGAGTTCCGCGCCTTCAGTGTAGTGGCCTTTAGCCCAGTTGTTACCGGCGCCGGACTGGCCGAAGACAAAGTTGTCGGGGCGGAAGATCTGGCCGTAGGGGCCGGATCTGACGGAGTCCATGGTGCCGGGTTCAAGATCCATGAGGACGGCGCGTGGAACGTACCTTCCGCCGCTGGCTTCATTATAGTAGACGTTGATGCGTTCGAGCTGGAGCTCGGAGTCGCCGCTGTACTTTCCGGTGTGGTCGATGCCGTGCTCGTCGCAGATGACCTCCCAGAACTTGGCTCCGATCTGGTTACCGCATTGCCCTCCCTGGATGTGCAAGATTTCTCTCATTTTCGACCGCGAGTGTGCAAGAACGTGAGAGACAGGAAATTAGGGTTTGAAGAAACTTGGGATTGGTTTCGAAGGAAATGGAAATGAATGAGAGGGGTCAATGGTGGGGAGAATTTGAAGGACGGGTTTGTTTTGTAATTGTGTTATGTCCTGAGGGCTTTTTCGGAATAGACTGGATTTTTTTTAAATCAGTGCTTTGCTGTGCTGAGCTGTGAATTGCGATAAGGAACCAACCAAACGACACTGTTCTGGAACCGTTTCATCTCTCACCGTTGATGCCACACCAGAGACTGTTACCCTTTCACTTTCTGTTGCGTTGTCTCTTACAAAAAGATGGCATTGTAAAAATTTCTTGCATCTAACCAAATTACAAATCCATTACACTTGCAAAAGTTAACTGTATATTAAATATAAAATGTATATTTTAAAAAAAATTTGTATTAGTTATACAGAAATTTATACAATAATATTTTATGCTTACTATCTCTATCTATCACATTATTTATCGAAGGGTTTTTTCATATAATCAAATCTAGAAAGAACAGTTGGGTTGGACCAAATGAAATTCTTAATTTGAATTTTACAAAAAAAGGAAATGAAACATTAGTTCATTTTGGAAGAATTTAATGGTACGAGAATGGATATTTCGAATAAAAAGATAGGCAAATTGAGTAGGTGATTTCTTTATTTATTATTTATTTATGAATATTCCAATTTGAATTATAATTTATTAAGAACTGTGTTATGGAATATTAAAATGGCAGTTGAATGAGTGAGGTGGGCCGGTGAGAATTGATGGCTTATAGCCCAACCCAGCTGTCAATAATTTCTCCAAATTTTCGATCCAACATTTCAATAAACAGTCACGAGTGGTTGTTGATGAGTTCTACAATAAAATAAAAATTTATCTTTAAATGAGAGAAAAATAGATAGTGTAATTTAAATTTGAAGTACAATTAGAAAGTAATTAAATGAGAGAAAAATAGATAGTGTAATTTACATTTGAATGATGTTAAGTATACCATTAGAGTGGGTGAGTGGACATTGTTGAAAAGATAAGATTTTGGAATGAGTCGTAGGTAAAGTGGGAACAATCTAATTCAAATTTTCATTTGTATGTTTCTGTTGCCTGCAACAACTACGACGCTCCTCCCTTTGACTTCATCATCAAACACACATAACACAAAACTATAACCCATCCTCACTTTTCAAATCTCTGTTTCGTTCCGTTTAAATTTTCGAAAATAATCATTCTTATGAAATGCTTTCAAAAGTGTTTTGAAGTTTTGAATGAGACAAACATTAGGTAATGATGAGCATGTACAACTGCACAGACCCAATTCTTGAATCTGAGTGTGACCCCTATTTTTTGACTTCTTGTGATTCAAATAAAAGTTTTCACACTGTGCGACCCCTTTCTAGATTTTCCTCCTTTATTTTCGGCCCACTTTGCTGAAAAAAGTTGCACTGATTTCATCAGATCGGCCCATATCAAAACAAATAAAATAATTATTAAATGCACTCCCTTAAATGATAAATATACTTTTTGTTATATTTTCATTATTTATTTTTCAAATTTACCTCTTTGTTAGAAACTAATTGAAATGATTTAAAAGTAACAATCTATATAAAAAAACTACAAATAAGCATAATGGAATAATATAATGTAATTGAATTTGTTTACTTTCAATATTTAATTTTCATATGTCTTCCGAGTAAGAATTTATTACAAAGATATTAGATTATAATATGATTTGAGTGAAACCTAAATAAGAGGTTACTACTATTTTTAATTTGAAATATTAAAATAATGTGCTTAGGAATTTTATTACATGGTACTCAGTTTCTTTTATATAATATAAAATATAGACTCATACTTTGTTTCCAACGTATAATTCACATATGTTATTTTTAGCATCAAATTTTCATTTATTTTTCTTGTTTGATTTTTCACGTTGTCATTTTTTTCTTTTACTTTTTGATCAAGTTATACTTCAATTCATTATTTATATTGTTCACTCTCTTTGAAAAGATAAAAGAGGTGTATTCATAATGAAGTAGGTGTATTTGGCAATTTCAATAGCATGTGATTTTCTTATCCAGGTCCCCCAAATAATGAAGTAGGTGTATTTGGCGCGTGTGATTTTCTTAATAATAAAAGTATCCAAAAGTCTCGTGTTGGGCCTAATTTGAAGTGAGCTAAGACAGTATTATCGAAGTTAAATTTTGTATCTCTATAATATTATCTGTTTGAAAGATATCTTTCCTTTATAATTTTATTCTTAGATGATATTTGAGTGAATTAAAGAGATAATAATAATATATAAGAAGTACCCTCTACCGACTCCTAAGTAGATTTGTAGACCCGCGGAATCAATTTCCATTTTCCAACCAATTTTGAATGAATGTTTGATCCTTTTTTTATTTTGGTTTGGTGAGGTTGCCGGTGTCCCTAAGAATGGAGCGTCAGAAATCTCCAAACTCGGTAACTCACCTTGCCCCTTCACCACCAGACATCTACGTGTGCCACCTCTTAAACAAAATAATACCATATCTCCATGCCTAATTCTCTATTCGCAAGGAACCTTATCCCACGTCCACAACACTTTCTTCAACACCCGAAATATTCAAATTATTTTTGTCATTATAACCGATCAATTTCCATTAATTATGTCATTAATGATGTCTCTATCCTTCATTTGATTAAATTAATGTATGAGCAGGGAAGCTGAAGTGACAAGGACATTTTTTTGTTCATTAGTTTGGTATGTTAGTTAGCAGGCTTGATTGACGTGCATTTATAACGTGTGTTATTGCGTTAGGTGATGAAGATTGAAATTTGGGGATAAAAGGTGTCTTCTTTTGTCTGATTGATCACCCCAGTTGCCTTCAGCACAATCAATTTCAACAATCTTGTTCTGTAAAAGTTGTTGATTCAATCTACCAAGGATTTCAAATGTTCCTCTAGCTAAATATCCCTCAAGATGTAACAAAACTAAATGCGAGGTGCTTGCAAAGGTTAGTAATGGCTAATTAAGGACCACGGGTGGCCCATAACTTCAGAAGTGACCACTAACCAGAACCAGAAAATCCGTTTCTAATAACATCAGACAAATTATACCTATTAAATGAGATGTGTTGGGGGAAGGTTTATGCATCAGCTCAATGCACCGCACCTCACAATCAATGACTAATACCTGCAGAACTTATTCTAACATTGATAGCAAAAGAGAAAGAAATCTGGTATTCGAGGTACCAGGCCTCCAGAGAGAAAAGAGAATTTCAATGTAAAAATATTCTTCCCCATTCAAAGGTTCATTACACTGCTTTTATTGCATGCATAATGGTTTCCGCATATCACGGTAACCATGTAACAGAAAAGATTCCTATTTCATAAAAGACAAAATAACAATTTAACTTTCTCAGTGCACGTAATCCTCCCAATTTGATGGCCGCATAATACGTCTTTTGGGCCTAGTGTTGACAGCTTCAATTGGCCCATTCTCTTCCTCAGTGATTGTTGCATCATTCGTCACGTCAGGCAAAAGAACCTTGTCCTCAAGGTTGAAAGTACGTTTGATATCACCCCAAGGTTCCCACGTAGCTTCCTCGGGAGAGAGTCCTTGCCATTGCACCAGAACTTCTAGTTGAGGTGAATCATTTGCAGTGGTTTCACGGGTGTCTAAAATAATTAATGGACTAAGTAAGGGTCCATTATTATAAGTACCCAATGGTAGTGTTCCTGGTTCCTGAGGAGGAGAACCACTGTGAGCTTTCAAAACAGAGTAGTGAAATACCGGGTGAATTTTTGAAGTGTCCGGAAGATCTAAACGATAGGCCACTGGGCCAATCCGACTGAGAATTTGAAATGGACCAAAATAGCGTTTTGCAAGTTTTTGTGGGGTTTTATCCTTAAGCGAAGTTTGGCGATATAGGCGGAGTTTGACGTAAACCTACGCACCTACCTCATACTGAACATCACGACGGTGAGCATCCGCCATTGCCTTCATTCGATCTTGAGCTTTCTGCAAATTTTGACGTAAGCAAGACAAAATGTGGTCCCGTGAGCTAACCAAGTGATCAACAGCTTCAACTTGAGAGTGACCCAAAATATACCCTGGCAAGGAAGGGGGAGAACGACCGTATACAACTTCAAATGGGGTGTAACCCGTAGCCGAATGAATAGTAGTGTTGTAACACCATTCAGCCCAAGGGATGTATTGACTCCATTTTGATGGCTGGGCATGACAAAAAGCACGTAAATATTGTTCAAGAGTGCGATTAAGAACCTCCGTCTGTCCGTCGGTCTGGGGGTGGTAAGCAGAAGACATTCGCAACTGTGTGCCACTGGCTTTGAATAACTCTTGCCAAAATTTGCTCAGAAATAAAGGGTCACGATCGGAAACAATACTTTTGGGCATGCCGTGGAGTTTGCCAACTACATCAAAGAAAAGCATAGCCACTTGATAAGCTGAGAACTGAGTAGGAAGCATGGCAAAATGGGCGGCTTTGGAGAAACGATCAACAACCACAAAAATGGAAGTGTACCCATGTGACGGTGGTAAGCCAGTAATAAAGTCCATGGCCAAATCTTCCCAAACACGATGCGGCAGCGGAAGAGGCTGAAGTAACCCAGCAGGTTTCTGAGGCACATATTTAATCTGTTGACACACCACACATTGACGAATGAAGGTTTTCACATCCTTAGTCAT
>Ga0214544_1010155_pt1 | contig 14088 bp, 6 predicted proteins | sample CNSS3metaG_FD_160074 | JGI IMG/M metagenome (GOLD analysis project Ga0214544, IMG submission 160074) | Root nodule microbial communities from cowpea collected in UCLA plant growth center, Los Angeles, California, USA - CNSS3 | ecosystem: Host-associated > Plants > Roots > Nodule | place: USA...
TGTGCAAGGCTAATTTCGTTCTAGCACAAAAGGAGACAAAGAATGTGTCTCATATGTCTCCAAAAAGTGGCCAAAGTGTGCTAAAAACAAAGGAGACCAAAGGTACATAGGTACACTTGTTTTATGCTTTTTACTTTATGCTTTATACCTTTGCTTTACTCTCTCTCCACATGATTTATGCTCCCCAATCACCATGCGCCACCTAGCATTGCTTTCTTACTCCTAATTAACCTACAAAGCAAATAAACATAGATTAGCATGTTGGCTTAAGTCAAGTCAACTATAGTCAAAAGGTCAAACCTAGTCAAAGGTCAACAAGTCAACTAAAGTTGATTCAACTAAGTCAACTTAGGGAATCAAAAATAACAAACACAAATGAAAGGGATGAAGGATTAGTGAACTTCCTTTCTAAACATGCTTAGTCTTCTTAAGCATGTGCCTCCATCCTTGGTTGGGGTCAATCCTTCATCATTTTCTTTGAACATTGCCTTATCGATTTAATCATCCGAGCTCTGCCTCAACTTACCTTTAACTTGAGATTATCCCTTCCTTGTCTCTACCCTTTTGTTTCAACCTTCGTTTCATATGTTCCACCACTTTCTACCTCCGACTTTAGACCTATGCTAGGATGTAGTACCAATTTAACTTCCCAACTTCACGACAACAGTAGATGTTTGAACACCTCTCCTTATTCCAACCTTTGAATTCAATTCCTCTCGCAAAACTTGTGGTATTAGTCCCAAGAACTCATTCTTGAAGATCCCCTTGTCTAATGTGTTGCTTCTAGGTTCTAACGTCGCTCTTAGGCTCATCAAACCGACTTAGATTTCCTTGCCTACCGAGATATCCTTATGCATACCCGCATCTTCGATCAAGAGATTTTCTCAAAGGCCCTACCCAACTCTTGCAAAACAAACAGATCAAGTTTGACATTGATTCTATAGTCAGCCACTACAGATAACACACACATATAAAAAAACGCAACATAACAAGAAAGGTATAGGAGACAAACTCAACCTATCACCTTTCTCTCTTTTACCAAAACCTTTAGAATTGAGAAACGAAACTATCTCAAATATAGTCACGAGTGTGCACCCTCATCACTCTACCAAGACATTTTCTGTTCGTAATACTTCCAGTTCTCAACTTCCTTTCCTGCGCACCAACGCTTCTTAGAAAGAATATCTCCCCTTTAAACCCATGCTAGGATTCAATTCCAACATATGAATAACGTATGCTTAAACAAATATAAAGCAACAACACTTTGACAACTTAAGCACATAATCCTATGCATTAATGCAAATCAATATAGCACTATTGCCTCTCCTATGCAACAAGTTAATTTATATTGACACACATGCATTAACCAATAAACTAATTCTCAACATGTGGCTAACCCAAAGGAGCATTCAAATTCATAGAGACTTACAACATAACCCAATCATGCTTCATTAGAAGTTACTTGAAATTGTCAAGAGCTTATTCATGCATTTTAAAGACTTCAAAACCAGTAACAATGAGTAACATATATCACTAGCTACTGACTTCCAAATCCAATTTCCACCGTACAATGTGAAGAACTACATGTTATGGACCACCTGTCAAAATTTCACCTAATTCGAACGGTTAACGAACCAAGAAATGCAGTTTTACGAAAACTGTACAAATCAGAAAAACGATGGTGCCTAGCGCCCAGAAATCAGGAAAGCCCGCTAGGCGGTTTCTGGAAAATTTCAGAAACACGGAAAAAAAAATTGGCATAAACAAAACACACAAATGCATCTCATACATTACACAATTATATAATTAAAGGTTAAAGCATGAAATGCAACTCCCTTAACCTAGTTTCCTCACTTCCAATTTGCAAAGCTTACGATCCCTGATGATAGCAAAATCCCATTCCTTGGCACCTTCTTCCTTTTCCATGTTCAATGGCTTCCAAATACCCTCTTAACTCTCTCCTTTTAGTGCAGATTGATTAGGAGTATAAAAAGGACTCTACCTCACACTTAACTCCCTATTATTCATCATTCCAAATACCCTCTTAACTCCCTATTATTCATCATTCAATTACTATTTTATGATGATTTTCCAACCCTTCCAACTGCTCTTCTAAACGGCTAGGATTTTCTACTTCTTCCCATCCATGTCAAAAAATAATTTTTGCAAAAAGGAATCTTATTTCGCATAACCCAAGGTTTGAACACACAACCACACCATTATCAAGTTAATACACAACCATTCAACCAATTCATGATAATTCCTATACATCTAGGAATTTATAATCACTCATCATGATTAAGCATATCATTAAAATTAATAAACTATTAAAATAACATAAAAAGGCATAAACTAGACTCAAACCCAAGTCCATTCATAATAACTAAGTACTCTTAACCACTTAAGCTAGTATTTTTCCACATTATAAAACCCAGCATTAAATGACATATAGGTTCCCACTACCCACAATTATTAAATAATTATTTACTTAATTATTTAAATTTCTTGGATCTTACAGTATTTATTACTATTTTCTATTTATTTTAATCAGATTTATTACTACTCATACTTTAATAGATTATTAATTTTAAGGGTAAATTACTAATATTTATTTTTTTGTGTCTATAAATATAACATATATGCACGAGGAAACTTGATAGAATTTTTTTTTTAATAACTCATGTGAGTGCTTTTAATTTTTTGTTTTATATTATCTTTTAAAATATTGATATTCATAAGATTCAAAGATTCTTCATTATAATCGATCAATATAATATGTTGTAAATTGGGAGAGGAACACATATTATTTTGTCTTGGCTTGTTCATTAAGTGTGTTTTTAATATAAGAACAACATCCTGCATGCCTCAACCTAACTATTTCCAATCCTTTTTTATTTAAAATTTTATCCTATATTAATATTGTTTGTTATAAAAAATATTTGTTTAATCGAGCTTTTTGTTTTATCCATATCTCTTATTTATTTTTTTATTATTATTATTTTTTTATTTCTTCTAACAATTTTCATATGGCAAGAAAGATCTTCATACATGTATCTTTTTATCATTGACAAAGACAATGAATGAAAAGCATAACATAAAGGAAACAAAACAAGAATTGAAAATTTTTGTTATTTAACACTCCTAAGTTTCTACAACAAGAACAAAGTGTACATAAACTAATTTACTATTACAAGCAACAATGACTTGGGGAGAAAAATGTCAGAAAATATCAAGAAAAAAGAGTAGACAGTTAAAACATTTCATACCCTTTTTCTATAATAAAATATAGGAATATCAAATAAATTTAATAAATTTAATTAAAAAATTAAATTTATGTATTTCAAAAAATGAATAATTAAATTAATTTAAAATTTTAAAATAAACTAATTCCAAAATTTATTAAAAATTAAAAAATTAAAAACATATTAATCCTAAAATATATTTAATTTTTGGGCTAATTATTTTAGACCTAGTGTTTTTCTTCACACTCAAAAGATAAAGTGTGCCGGCCACACTTGTTGCGTCAGATTAGTCATGTTGTTGATTGATGAAGACATTACATGAATCCACTACTTTTGTTATGTTTGGAGCAATGTTTTTGTTTTTTTTTTCAAAAGCAACAAACATTTTTACTTTAACATACTCAAAAACTTAATTTTCACATTATAGTTAGATTCCAATATGCTATTTAACAATTGGGGGTATTTGTTGTAACTTGTGGGTGTCTCAAGAAAGGGACAAGAGAGAAGGAACTTTTGTTTTTGAATAAACTTTACAAAATCTTAATACTTTTCAGATTTTCTCAAACATATAACATGCTTTAAAATTTTAGTTACGTCTTAAGAATATTATATTAGCATATTTTTATATTAGAAATGCTATTCTTTTAGTTTATAAAAATATTATTCTTATATTCCTTATAAACAAGAAGTTAGTTTAATATTTTAAAAAAAATAAAAGATAAATTTAATTAAAAAAAATAGTTTTGTCACTGCAATTTTTTTCTCTAAAAAATGTCAAAGTTCAGTAAAAGAAAAACTTAATGCCAGTCACCGGAATTAAAAACAAAATTTTAAGCCATTAATATATTTTTATTACATATGGTTTTTATAGTTTTGATTCTTATAAAAAAAAGTTAATAATAATTTAGTGATGTCTTTTCTGAATCATTTTGGCCAGATATTTTTTAATTATTAATTTGAACACATGACGTAGTGATTAGGTATCATCTACTCATATATTATTTTTTTTCTCTAAAGATGTCAAAGTTCAGTAAAAGAAAAACTTAATGTCAGTAACCGTAATTAAAAACAAAATTTAAGCAATTAACATATTTTTATTACATATGGTTTTTTAGTTTTGATTCTTATAAAAAAAAGTTAATAATAATTTAGTTATGTCCTTTCTGAATAATTTTAGTCTAATATTATTTAATTATTAATTTCAACACATGACGTAGTGATTTGATATGATCAGGGATGTCAAAAAAATTCTTATCCACGGATATTCGCGAATAAAACCCGTAATGGATAGGAAACGGATATTAAAAATGGATACTCGCTACCTGCCGGTACGGATATTTTTGATACCCGCATGTTAACCGGACGGGTACGGGTATCATAGTATCTGTACCCGTGGATACCCGTACCTGCTAAACTTTAATTCATAAAAATACTCTTATATATATAGATATTAGTAAAAAACATTATGATTCTTCATTCAGTAATGGTGCTCGGACCCCACCTGCCCCGTTGACATCCCTGTATATGATCTACTCATATATGTTAGAAATTCAATTATAAAAATCTAAGTTCTATATTGGTTAGAAATGAAAGAGTAGAACACTAGACTCATAAACTCATTATCTTAAAGTTTTTTGAATTAAGAGTGATATCAATGTCTTATATGATTTCACTCGGATCTCGCTAGTATTTGTTCTCTCCGGTAAAATCCCACTATAAATCTAACAATATATTATATATAAAAGTTCATCATACCACCAACAACCGTAAGAACATTACAAACTTGTTAAACAATCTAACATATATTTAAGGATAACGTGTTAAAACTTATTTTAAAAAAATTATAAATAATAGAAAATAAAAGGTAATTTTATCATAAAAAATTAATTTTTCCATAACTCATTTGACAAGACTTTTTCATATAACTTCTTCAAAAAGAAAATGTTTTTTATGTTTAGCTTTATATAAATTAACTTTAATTTATAAAATAATTGATTCCATTTTTCATGTAGTTCTTTTAAAAAAAAATCGTCCAAATACACTTAATAGTAGTATAACAAAATTGATCGAATTTGAAAAATTAGAAGATGAAACTGTAAACTACAAATAAATATTCACGAAATTAAAAAAAAAAAATGAACTTAAACTATAATACTTTTTTAAGACAAAAATGAGGCCTCAGTCTGCCGTAGCGTGTGGCAACATCCGGTTTGAACGGTCTGGCTCAGAGGATGCCACGTCACTACAAAACAAAAACAAACAGTTGCGTGTTCTTGTCTTTCACGACTTAATTATTATTTTGAAAGTTTTAACGAAATTAATCTCTTTTTCTCCTGTAGACTTAATTTAAAAAATGTAATACTTTTCATTAAAATTTTATTAAAAACTTCATTTATTTTTTGGTTTAATATTCTAATTTTGGTTCTTAATTTTGTTTAAATTTTCAAAAAACTCATCATTTTTTATTTTTAATTTAATCTTTTAATTTTTTAAACATATTCAATTTTTTCCTTTGCATATTAACGTAATATTCGTACGTGTGTCAATTGTTGAATTTTTTAATTTTAAAAAAAATGTCACTTATCAAGTGTGGTTGTGTCGTGTTGGGAGAGTGTCACTTGTCATGTTTAGGGATGTCAAAAATATTCATACCCGCGGATAAAACTCCGCATATTAACGGGACGGATACGGGTATCATAGTATCTGTACCCATGGATACCCGTACCTGTTAAATTTTGATTCACAAAAATACCCTTATATATATATATATATATATATATATATATATATATATATATATATATATATATATTTAAAAAAAATATTCTCATCTAATATTTTCTAAGTTGCATCTTCTTCCGTCTTCATTCTTCCAACTTCTAGTATTGGTGCGTTGTCTTCTTCAAGTACCCTTTGACATTCTTCTATTTCCCTTCTTTAAAATTGGACATATACATCAAATCCTATATTGATAGTGACGTTTATGGTATGCTTGTTGTCAAATGATTGAATCAAAATAAGAATACTTAGCATGTAACAGTTGAGGTTTATTATTTTATTATTTTTCAGGAATCAATCACAGAAAGTGGGCCTATTGATCAAAACACTAATTATTAAAGAATTTTCATTGTGTTGAACTGTCATTTTATATTTATTTTTATAATTATTTGGACTTGTATGGACTTGAGTTTGTTTGAACTTTATTTAAAATTTATGACAGTGATGTATTTTATTTTATTTTATTTGAAATTATGATTAAATATTTATTTTTTAAATAATTTTGTAAATGCCCGTAGGTACCCATGGATACCCGCGAATTTGAAAAAAATAGACGGATACCCGCATAAGGGATACCCGACAAATATGGATACGAGTACGGGACGAATATTTATATAACGGGTAGGGTACGGGGGAGCTACTACCCACTCCATTGACATCCCTAGTCATGTTTGTAAGACCCAGGAAATTCATATAAATAATAACTAATAAAGTACAAGTAATGGTGGGTTGAGAATAACCTAAGAGAATTTCTTGACAAGTCCTAGATAAGAAATACTACTAGTTCAAATGGTTGAGGGTACTTAGTTATGTTGAAAGGACTTAGGTTTGAGTATTGTATGTGCCATTAGTGTGATATTTTAATTGGGTTTTATTTTACCAATATATTATGAATGTGAATGTGAGTTCGAATCTTGGCTAGAGTGAATATATTAACTTTATGTTTTACTATTTTGCCAAGTGGTTAAATGATCTAGAAGCTGTAGAAATTCCCTGGGAAACCTGAAAGTTATAGTTTAGGTGTAGTAATGGCTATTAAACTTTAAATTTGAATTAATTTCATTTTTATCATTTTATTTATTTATTTTGGGCTGAATTGGTGAGAGGGAAAAGAGTGAGTGAGAAAGCAAAAGGTAGTAGTTTAGGTGTAGTAATGGTTATTAAACTTTAAATTTGAATTAATTTCATTTTTATCATTTTTTTTTATTTATTTTGGGCTGAATTGGTGAGAGGGAAAAGAGTGAGTGAGAAAGCAAGGAGTTATAGAGTGTGGTAGCAAGGAGAATCAGAGAGGGGACTGGAAAACCGTGGCATAGAGGGAGAGAGTGAGGGTGGTGTTGGAGAGGATACAAAGAGTGGAGTCTTTGGACAACAAGCGCGAATCATTATAATTGCATATGGAGCAAGAAAATCAGGTAAGGGGAGCTCACTTTATCTTTACAATTATTTGTGGTACATTTTGGCTGCTTGTTTAATTTTATTTTTGATGAAGTTTTCGAAACCAAATTGGCCATTATGGTGCAGCCATAGTTTTGAACAAATTGCATTATTTTTCTTTAGAAGGCAATGTTTATTTGCTTTATTGGTGAAGTCTTTTGTAGAACATGTATAATTTTGTGGATTGAATGCATAGTGGGTGATTTTATCTTGTCCTAGATATTCTATGCGATTTGTTAGATGTGAATAGTTCTTTACAAACTAAAATGTCGAGCAATTAACAGAAAGAAAAGATATTATCACAGTTTGGTATTATTAGATACAAAGTGTTTGTTTTTTGTTTAAATAATGATAGGTTGATTTATAAAGTGATGTAAAATTTGGTAAAAAGAAATATGTGGTGTGATGTTTTTTTTTTAGAATACTAATAATTGATTTATACGTGAAAGTTTTGAATATAGTTTCTGGTATAGATATTAGTATTATAATAATATATACGTGGCGGAAATGTATACATGCGTGTAGAGTATGAATCTAAATTGTTAGAAACAATTCTATTTAGATGGTAAGGGAATTTGGAGATTAGGTAGGACTAATTTTCTAACAGGTTTGGTAATATATATATATATATATATATATATATATATATATATATATATATATATATATATATATTGTATATAAATATTATTAATTGGAGATATTTAAACTAATGAATCGGGGTAGATAAAAGAAAAGAAAATGTATATGATTTTTTTATGTAGAAAAAAAAATATGTTATTAAATTGATTACGTGGGAGTGTTAATATTCCATCTGTCATGTATAATAATTTGGAAAGGTGCAGATTTGTTTTATAAATGAAAGGTAATCATTGATTTTTTTTTTGTAACTGTAGAAATTACATCTATTATAGTATTAATGTTATGTTATGACCGTGGTTGTTTTTTTTATGCTAAAAGAATGATTGATAATTATTATTAGGATTTCTTCATATAACCACTAGTAGCAACTATAACTAGGGGTGCTAAAATGATTTTTGTAACTTTTTTTGGCATGAAAAGGAAGTTTTGTGATTTAAGGGTTGGCAACATTAAAGAGTGACACTTTTACTAATTTGGTTTATTTAAAATTATCTATAATGGTAAGGAGATGATTTCTGAATTTTCAAGTTTTCCAGTTATGAAATTTTTAGGTTGTAATTAATTTTTAAAGGGGCCTTGCTGCAGGATAATTCTATTAGGTGTAGCATATAAGTTATACAAAAATATAATGTTTATATATATATATATAAAAAAAATATTGTATTTGTACTATAAATCTAGTAAGTACCATATTGATTTATATTAAATTAATTATGTATATAAAAGGAAAGGTGTTATTATATAATTATTAGTTATTGCTTGTGGAAAATATAAAATACTTCTATTTTATATATTACGTATTATATAGCTTAAATTGTTCGAGTAACATTATAAATAGGGTGAAAATCATTATCATATTTGAAAAAAAAAACACATATGGTATAGAGGTAATTATGTGTGATGCAATTTGGGAAATTCGTATATAATTAATTTATTATACATAACGTAGATTATAATATTTTATTAAATGGTAAGGATATTATATCTCATAGGGATTTGATAATTTATACCATACGGGTGTTTAAAATTAAATTAAAGTCTTTGAATTATTTAATGAAGGTGTGATAAAAGATCAATATGTTTAGAAGATGTATATAATAATAATAATAATAATAATAATAATATACTTTTTATTAATTGGGATAGCAAAAATGGATTCTATGATGATTTACTCAGTAAACTCATGTTACTGGTGTGGCGCCTAGTGGTACGGATTGGACTGCCAGGCGATGGTTATTAATAGGGGGATTCTAAACCGTGTGGCGCCTGACGGTGTATGAGAACTGTTAGGCAGTCTGAATTGTAACTTCGCCTAACGGCATAGGGGCTACACCAAGCAATAGTGCTATGGTAGTTTGCTTTGTTGTGTGTTTTGCATGGCTCTTTGTGAGGGTTTGGTCAGGGATATATTGGACTAGTTACGAGCGGGTAGGTTCGTAACGAAGGTTGGAAATGCATGATTGATGCGGGCGGGGAGGTCCGTATCTGTTGTACTCTTGTGTGGGGATACGAGCGGGGAGGTTCGTATGTTCCGTGCTCACACTTGAGGCTGCTATGAGCGGGGAGGTTCATAGTAGGTGTTCACGCATGTTGGAATACGAGCGGGTAGGTTCGTAGAGTTGAACTACGGGCGAGGAGGTCCATAGAGTTGGACCACGAGCGGGTAGGTTCGTGGAAGCATTGGAATCCATAAGACCAACTTGAGTATGTACCTCTTATATTGCAGTGTGCTTTTCTTAATTTTCGTCTTGATGTTGTGATGTGAGACTTGGACCAAGAGATGTTGGTTGTGTCATGAGCAGGTAGGTTCATGGCTGGTGGTGAACACATGATGATATGAGCGGGGAGGTTCATATCCTGATGCTCTCGTGTGAGGATACGAGTGGGGAGGTTCGTATGTTCCGTTCTCACACTTGAGAGCTGCTGCGAGCGGGGAGGTTCATAGTTGGTGGATCACGTGTGTTGGACTACGGGCGGGGAGGTCCGTAGAGTTGGACTACAAGCGGGGAGGTTCGTAGAGGTAGGACCACGAGCGGGCAGGTTCGTGGAAGCATCATATATCCTGAGTCCATGATCAATTATTTGTGTGACTTGCAGGTTTAAAAACCTTGGGATAATAAGGTCTTTGTCAAGAATTAACTAGAATAAAATAGTTGGGTGTATCTTGATTTTATTAATTTAATGTTAATTGTTTATGAGCTCACCCTTTATGTGTGTGTGTGTGTGGTGATGATCGTGTGACTTGTCACACAGGAGCAGATGACATTCCAAGTGATGCTGGTGAGGCATAGAGCCGGAGAGGGGCTAGCATGGGAAAGCTTTTTATAGAAGTTTACTATCATTTTAATTTCAGATTTTTTTGTAAACCGCATTTTTACTGGAATATGAACTAGTATGGATTATTGGAACACTGTGGTTTAATTGGATGAGTTTAATAAATGTTTTTAATTTCCTATATTTTGGGAAAAACATTTAAATAAATGTGACTTTATTATTTATTTTATTTTATATTATTTAAAATTAGTAATATCCGACCGGGATGTTACAATGTCATTATCACATGACAATGTTTGTTTTCAATTTAGTCTCATATTTATAATTTTGATTATATTTAGTTATTATTTTTTTTAAAATAAAGCAATTTAATTCTTTCTAATTTGAGACCAAATTAATAATTAAATTTAATTATAATTTGTATATACATATTAAAATATTTTAAAAATATATAAATTCACCTAAATATTCAAATTAATTTTTTGTTTTACATTTTTACACAACAAAAATCCTATTTAAACTTATAATATTTTCAAAATATTATAAATGTAAATGTAAAGTGACACTTATTATTTTTAAATGTTTAATTTGACTAATATTTTTAATATGACAAGTGTCACTTTATATTTATATTTTTAATATTTTTAGAAAAATATAAGTTTAAATAGGGATCTTTTTAATGTAAAAATAATAATTTAAATATTTAGGTGGAGTAGTTTTATGTATAAATTAGAAAAAAAATATTTTAATATATATAAGTTATAACGAAGTTTCATTATTAATTTAGTCTTAAATTAGAAAGGGATCAAATTACTTCATTTAAAAAAATAAAGAGAGGGCTAAATTGAATCAAAATTAAAAATATGAGACTAAATTAAAAACAAGCATTACCATGTGATAGTGACATGACACGTGGCAGTGACAGTGTCATGTGGCACAACCATAACCTGACACATGGTAGTTTAAAATAAATAACAAAAAATTTTAAAAATTGAAAATTTCATCAATGGACATGTGGCATGTACAGTTAACATCAATCAAAAGAAAGAAACAAATTGAATCTTTTTAAAAAGTTGACGGACTAAATTGGAAAAAATAAAAACTATAGATCTTTTTGAAAATTCAAATAAAATTAGAAGACCAAATTATATATTAAGCCTTATTTTATTTAAGTATTTAGTTATTTGAATGATGCTCTCACCAAGATAACATTAATTTGAATTTTCATATTTTTTAAGAAAATTTCAAAATTTAACACGTGAGACAACTTTTCAATTTTATAATTATTTAATTTAATTTTAATCAATATAAAATTGGATGTCCAAAGATGATTATTATTAAGAATTACAAAAGATGATATCAAGACATGAATTCACACAATTTAGTAGTTCATGATATTAAGTACAATCCCTTATTTTAACTTTTAGAGAAGTTGACAAATAAAGTCTTACAAAACAAGAATATTTATGGAGCAACTTATACATAACATCATAACTATAAATCTTCAAAAGGCTAAAGTAGCTTTGTACTTCAGCATACTCATGTAATATCGACGTCGCTCTTCCTCATATCCTACAGTTTCTTCTGCTCTCATGGAAGCCACGGTCATAGCAAAAGAAAATATCAACATAAACAAGAAACATGGTAAGCTAGATGTAATTTAAAACTTATAAGTTTTAAATAAAAGAGAATATTCATATAATCTAATTTTTAGCAAAATAGTTAAATTATAAGATATCCAACATTTCACAAAAATGTATTTGATACAACATATGTTATCACTCAACAGTACTCGACCTCCGGAAGACTGTGTATTGGTTAATGTTATAGGATTATGTACCTGTCTATGCTTAATTAATCTTTCCTTTCAAGAGTTATAGTTATATTGTGTATGGGCAGTTTTCCCAATCCATTGAGCTAGACAGGAAATCCAGGATCTTTACTAAGTGTGATTAGCATCATCACTCTAGATACAAACCTTCTTCGACTCCCAACCCTAGAGATTCTCGATTATTTGACTCAAATAATAGTGGAGTCAAAATAATCCTACCTCTGCACTTATCACCAATGCACCATACAACTTAACCAGACATGGTAGAATTCCCCTTTAGGAACAACTACCTTGATCATCACAATTTCATGTAATAAACACTTTGAAACATTGATCTTTAAGAACGACTAGTAAAATTTCATGAAACACAAAGAAAACACAATGCAACACATAACAGAAAAGAGACGCAAGTTAATGTAAAAAATGAAAAGAGCAAATAAAATGTTTTACAAGTAACTTGTGGATTTTGACACAACCTGTGGATTTGGCTCTAGGATCCAAAATTCACACCGGCAAGTTCCACATATGACATGTGGATTTTTCCAACACTTCTGGATTTTCAAGTTCTTGAAAGTAAAACTTGAACTCAATTGTACAAAGCCTTAATTCTCACAACCCCTTCCACCATTTCAGATTTTACAAACTAGTACTCACAGTTCAATTCATCCAAACTTAACAAACAAAAAGTTATCCACTATAATTTTCGTAATATCATCTCAATTTCATCTAAAATCAAACATGTATGCTTCAATCAAATCATTTAATAGATTTTCAACCATTATTTAAACATAAAAGAGATTAAAACTAGCTTTCCTTATCTTTATTGGTGCTTTGCTCAATTGTCCTTACACCCTACTCCTCTCAAAATATGCCTAAACATAGAATGAGCTTAGATTAATTATCTAAGCATACTACTAGAGACACAACAAATCAAGGAAGATAGAAAACCCACTCATAACAACATGCAAACCCAAAATTTCCCTTGCCTTTAAGATCTAACCCAAATCAAGAATGGGCACAAATGAAACTCACCCAAAAAATGTTGCTCTTGCAGCGAGGTTTAGTATGGCGTATTCTTGAAAAAAAAAAGGTAGAAAATGCCAGATTTTGCAAAAAGGAGGAAATGAGCTACAAGAGGGGATTCTAAAAGAGATATATGAAGATTCGTTCAAAAAGGTGAATCAAATTTTTTAAAGATAGAATGAGAGGAAATTAGGTTTAGAGAGAATGCCTTTTATTTTTTTTTAAAAAGGAAATTGGGTTCTCACATTAGTACTATTATTTTTAATTTCTATAAGATATATTAAATTTATTATTTCAATAAAAATAACTTATTACAACATTTATATAGTATTTCAATAAAAATATACATTTAATAAAATATGTGAATGTTATTTTATTAAATAAGATAATTATATTTAAAAATAAAAATAGAAATATAATTTAATTCGTCAAATTGCACTTCAAGAAAACTCTTACATAAAAATCAATTTTAGTGATAAAGAATTATTAGTCACTATAGTGACTAATTTATATACCAATTTACAAAATAAAAACTATTGATTACTAAAATTGTAAGCCCCCTTTTCCTTTTCAGTTGAGTTTTGGGGCCTAGCCTTCGTGGGCCTAAGGCCGGCCCAATAAGGGGACCCAATAAGGGGACCCAATACCCTTGCCAGCCCCTAACCCCTTCATTCTGTTCCATTTTCAGAGAAACAGCTCCTTGTTCCCTTCCCTCGTCTAGTGAAAGAGCTCTGCTAGGGCATAGAGGTTCTCCCCTTGTTTCGTGTTAGCAAAGGACATTGTACTTCCGGGTAAGTCGAACTCCAACCTTGTCCTTCTCTTGCACCAGTTCAAAGGTTAATAGTTTTGTCTTGGGTTCTC
>Ga0214544_1010159_pt1 | contig 14079 bp, 5 predicted proteins | sample CNSS3metaG_FD_160074 | JGI IMG/M metagenome (GOLD analysis project Ga0214544, IMG submission 160074) | Root nodule microbial communities from cowpea collected in UCLA plant growth center, Los Angeles, California, USA - CNSS3 | ecosystem: Host-associated > Plants > Roots > Nodule | place: USA...
TATATATATATATATATATATATATATATTGATTAATAGTTCTAAATGATTAATTCATTTTAAATATTGGTTTAAGTTTTGATGTCTATGTTTCTATTAACAAATTTTAATGATTTTGTATTTTTATTTTGTACGGGATCCATAATGTATAATATACCTACATTTTATTTTAACAATGATTTGTGTATATGCATTTCATTTTAATATAATATATAATTCAAAAATTTAATTATAAATTTTAATCATAGAACAATATTGTTTTAATATTGGTATTATTAATATTAATAATAGACTTATTATTAGTATAATAAAAATTTATTATATTTTTTAAATATTATATATATATATAATTATAAACAATTATAACACTTAAGTATATAAATAAATTATTTATTTAAAATTAATAATAATTATAATAAGTTTTTTAATCTAAGTTTAAAAGAAAACATAAAAAAATCGACCCGTGCAATAATACTTTAGCAAACACATCTTTTATTTAATATTGGTGTACTAAACAATAATAACTCAATTTGAATAATAACTAATTAAAAATATTCTAAATACTAAAATATTTAAACACTTTAACTTCTACCTTCCCATCAATTAATGTTATTTTTATTAATAAAAAATAAATTAACAAAGTACTGTAAATGACTACTAAGATCAATATGATGTACTATATTAATCAGAAATCAATAATAAAAAATACTACTTATTTATAGTTAAATGATTATTATTATAAAAATATACACAAAATTCAAAAATTTTAACTTTATCATATGATGTAATTCTTAACTTAAGTATTATATTTTAAATTCCATAATAAGTCTTGGAAAATGCTTTTACACACTATGTATAATCTCACAAATAAATTTCTATCCGATCCAAAAATTTTATTCTGACATTCGAAAAGACATTTTGCATTAGCTATAGAGATATTTTATATTTTATTTCTAAAACAATAAATCAATACTAAAATAATAATTAAATAATAAAGCTATTTAACAATCAAATATTAATTCATTAAATAATTATATAATATCATGTTTAAGTAAAAAAATAAATAAAGATTCGTGCGTATGCACAGGTAAGAACTAGAGATGGCAACGGAGCGGGGATGTGTTTCGCTATCACATACTCATCCCCGTAAAAAAAAATATTCTCATTTCCATCCTCATACCCAAATTCAACGGAAATCAAAATTTTGACGGGTTTCGCTGTCCCATACCCATACCCGTAAAAAAAATTCATCCCCATCCCCATACCCAAACCCAACGGGTATTAAACTTTTGTCTCATCCCAAATCCCACCGGGTAACGGGTATAATCTCGTACCCATACCCATATCCGTTTTTTTACTACTTCAATATTAATTTTAATCAATTTTTATAAAATAATAAAAAATTACGGTAAATGAAACATAATATTATCAAATATTTAATATTAGGAAGATGGTTGTTTCTATCAAATACTTCTGAAATAAATTATAATTGTTTACATTTTATATTAGAATACCAAATAAAATTTTATAATAACCAAAACATTTATTAAATTTGAAAACTACAAACATTAATGAAACTTAGTTGATAAAATTAAAAAAATATTTAAAAAAAATATAAAAAGAAAACAAATATGCAAATTAAAATATATTTTAAATGCTTGTTTATTTCAATTTTTTAAATTCTAATAAATCTATTTTTTATACACTAATAAAATTTTTAATACATCACTTGATCAAAATCACACAAAGAACAAATAATAAACATAATAATAAAATTTTGACATAGATTTTGTATCTTTTGAACTCTAATATATGTTGGATAGTGACAAAAAAATATTCATTGCAATTAAATTAATTTTTTATATTGTAGTAAATAAAGTTATTTATACAATTAAAGTGAAAAAATTATAGTATGATTGATAATGAGTTAGAAAATAAAAAAATAATTAGATAGAATATATCGAAATATTTTTCTACATGATGAAAATAAACAATAAATAAAAATATTAAAAAGTTAACAAATGTGTGTGTTAGAAATAATTTAAAAGACTATTGAAAGAAATCGCACAAAGCAAACCAAATGTATAACTAAGGGTATAATAAAAAAATAATTAGATAGAATATATCGAAATATTTTTCTACATGATGAAAATAAACAATAAATAAAAATATTAAAAAGTTAACAAATGTGTGTGTTAGAAATAATTTAAAAGACTATTGAAAGAAATCGCACAAAGCAAACCAAATGTATAACTAAGGGTATAATAAGATGAAAAATACCTTAGAAATCTAAGAAAACTTTTCAAATATCAATATACATACTCAATGGTTGAAAAAAAAAACGAAAATTATTTTAACGAAATAATAGAGTTCTTCAAATTAAACAGAAATTAATAATAATAAGTAAAGAATTTTTTTATATTACCTTAAATTGAGAGTATTAAACATTCTCATGTGAAAGGAAAAATATATAATAAATAAAAATATTAAAAAATAATAAAAATATTCAAATGTGAGGCATAAAAAAATTATAATTGACATACATAATTTTAACATAATTACATAAAGATTATAATAAGATGAAAAAATATATTGGAGATGTGAATCAGTTTCATGACAAACCAAATAATTAGAAGAAATAAAAAATATAATATATATATATATATAGGATTACTTAAATTACTTATGAATATTTTAATAATTTAAACTAGGATGAAAATATGGCGGGGACGGATATTATGACAGGGATATGTACATCTCATACCCATTCTCATACCTAATTGAAAAAGTCGAAAATTCTCCATACGCATACCCATACCCATACCCAGTCAATGCGAGAATTTTATGTCAAAACGGAGACGAGTTCAGGCAATACTCACATAAACAAATTTATTTGCCACCTCTAGTCAAAACGTAGTTAAACTTGTGAGGAAGATTGAATCATTACACAAAACCTAGATTTATCATAATTAGTTGTCCCTGGTAGTATTCTAATCACTATTAGATTTATACCGATGTTTTAAAATCTCACTAAAACTATTTTTTATTATGACAAAATAATTGTTTCTATTAAATGTATGAAAGAGTGACAATTTTAATTTATTATGATAATTATACATTATTTTTTATAATAAATATGTGAAAGGTTTTGATATGCAAATGAATAAAAAAACAATTAAAACTTTAGAAATATAATGACATAATTGTAAAAATAATAATAATGCCAAAACTATAGGCTTTCTTATTAAATAATTGTAAAAATATTAATTATAGTTTTTTTTTTAATTTAATCCTGATTTATATATTTTCTTATTTAGAGCTAGACTACCTATGCATACATTAACATTTTCGTATAACTACAGTACAAGTCTCAAAAGCACGAAAAATATAACATATATTCCTAATAGAAAAAAAAATACATCTTCAATAAAAAAAAAAATTAACAATAAGCAAATATAAAGACACATGCATGCTCAAGAGTTTAGAAGACTTAAAACAAATTTATAAAACTAGGTCTTTTATCCAAAATTTATTTTTTGAATTTTTTTATACAAAATTATTTATTAAATTGTCATAATTAATTTCATTTAACATTTCTTTTTTATTAGATAATAAGGTTCATTCATTTAATTTTTCTTGAGACATGTTGACAAAATTGTATTTTTTAATTTATTTTTCTTATCTATTTTTATAAATTTATTTGTAGTTATTTATTGAGACATTGTTGACCAAACCGTATTTTCTAATTCATTTTTCTTATCCATTTTTATAAATTTATTCATAGTTCATTTTTGTGATGCAATTAAAGCCTCATTTTTTTTTCTTTTGAATTTTTGAATAGCGTGGTTCAAATTTTCTTGTTGATATATCTATATAAATATATATGAAATAAAAAATTATAATATATAAAACACTAATATAGACAAGTAGATGAAACCAATGAGTTAAAACAATTAAACCTGGTTCTGATTGTCAAAAAAGTAAAATCGATAGTAGACTTGTAGTATCTTGAAATCTCCTCTTCCTCTTTTTTAAGTCTCAATTTTTTCACAAACCTGCACATTTTATTTGTTTATTTTCAGATTAATCATTAATAAAAAAATTATTGTTCTTCTCAACTCGATTGTAAATCTATATTTTTTTTAAACTTGAATTATCTTTCTACAAAAACTCAACTTTGAATTATGCTCCGATTAATTTATTATTCACCAAAAGACTAGATTCTAATCTAATTAATAGTTTTGTAGAAAAATTACAGTTCTTCGTCTAAATCCTTCTCTTACCTTGGTTAAACAACCTTTGCTCTCAAGGATGCTCTCTAAATCACACAGAAAAACCTAACTTGACAACAAAGACCCCAATTAAACCTGAGCATATCTCTAGATCGTAAAGCAACAAAGATTCACCAAGAGCTCCTTTGAGCCACATGCATAACCCTAAAGCCCACATGCATCTCAAGGACCGAAAATACTTAAAAAGAGGTAAACATAAACTTACTCTGTTTGACTCTTTAATCGGATGAACGCGTAGAGCTCTTCAACATGATTGATTATATGATCTTGATCTTCAAAAGGACAAAAGTAGAGATCAATAACCTATAGAAATGGCAGAAAGAAAACTTACAAAGGGATTTTAGAGAAATTGTGGTTTTATAAAATGAACTTTAATTATTAGGAATTTATTTATAATTTAAACCTTTTATTATTAAAATACTATAATTTTCCATTTTATAAAAATCACACTACTCTTTAGCCATTTTATGTACTTTTAGAGTTTTAGAATGGTTTAAATATGTTTTTGGTGCCTTAGTAAAAATTGAAATTAGTCCATTTTTGAAACTTTGATATAATTTAATCCTTCAACTTTAGAAATGCGTGAATTTAGTACTTTTAAGTTTATTTAACGTTTGAAACATTTTAAACTTAATAAAATTTGGTTAAAATGACTAAATTCACATATTTCTAAAGTTTGGTGACTAAATTGGATAAAGTTTGAAGGAGTAACTAATTCCAATTTTTAAGGGACATAAACAAATTTAATCATTTTAATATTAATGGTTTATATTAATTGTACTTACTTATCTATCTTATGTTATTGTTTCTCTCCAATTAAGTTCTTGATATCTAAAACACATGAACAAATTGTACGTTTAAAAAAATGAAAATGAGGATTAATTTTCAGTTATTTGGTTGATGAGAAAAAAAAATCGTTTGAATTTTGTTATACCGTGGGTTCCGAAAAATCGCAAAAGTACTAAATAGTTTAGCTATGGAAAATATTTTGGCACGTTGAAGTATCTAAACACATAAATAGTTCTCAAGAATAAACTCATTTTGGCACGTTGAAGTATCTATTTTTTTGAATAATAGTTTTCAGAAAGGCGGTTAGGACTGGTATGGCTAATTACCCGGTCCCAACCACCAACTTATAATCCTAGCATAAAAGGAATATTGGTTAACTATACATAAAGATTATGCATATATAATGATCAATGCAAAATACGAACAAATGCCGCCTACTTTCAACTTAGAAAATAATGGTTATACTCTCAGAATCAAATCACAAGTTTGGTATTGGACCTTAGTCAAACTCATACAGGCCTAGAAGAGGCACAATAAGTCCAATAAAGGTCCAACCCACGAATAAGATAAATCGTGATTAATGCTTTATAAATACAGGTGGACTCCAGCAATAAAAGGTACACAATTTATTGATTCTCTAACATGGAATTTGACTTTTGAGAGATTTTACTGACTTGATCCTCGAAGTCTTTTCTGCAAGTAACTCCAAAACATACAATCTGCCAATACTACAAGAAAACACATCCAAGTCAAAGACTAGAGGAGTAGCCATCTCAGGAAGTCAAGGATTGTGTAAAATATGATGTGATCCCTAATATTTTGTTATTGTTTTCGCAGAAACATAAACAATTAAATATAAATTAAAAAAGTAAAAAGTAATTCATATATAAAATAAAAAGTATATTTTAAGAGAATGTATAAACATTATTAAGTTACATATATAATTATATACTTAAAACATATAAAATTATTTATTTTTATATTATACTTGTTTCGTATAAAAATTACTGTACATAATCATATAAAAAACATTTAATTTAACTACAATGCATAAACATTACATTAATTATTTGTTTTCAAAATTTCATTTAAGAACCTAATTCCTCCTAAAAATGCAACTTTTTATACATGAATTTTGAACAACCATTTAAAAAGAAAACAGCATGATCACTATTCAATCATATATCTAAATAGTAAATTAAGTTGGTATGCATTGAGTTTAATAAACGATTAAAATGAAAAAATTGATCATTAACTCTCGAAAATTTATTATTTTAAAATTTTGAATTATAATTAATATTATTTATATAGTTTTTACTTACTCTCATTGTTATATTTTTTTTGAATGTTTTCCTTAATTGATCTATAAGTATCACTATAAGAAATCTTCAATTAAACACCGAATTTAGAAACGAAATAACTACTCATTATATTAAATAATTTAAATACTAATTTATAAAATTAAAAATTATTTGTTATTAAAATTATTTTTATTATAAATAAAAAATTATAATTGATCATTAATTAATGATTAGTTATAATTTTTTATTCATAATAATAATTATTTTAATAATTAGTCATTTTTAATTTTGTAAATTGATATTTAAATTGATAATATAATAATTAGCAATTCTTAATTATTAAAATTAATTATTATTTAAGAGTTTTGTTGCTGACAATATAAAAGCTTCTTTCTTTGTGTATCATCTTTAGTGGAACTATGATACATGTGAACAAGGAAGGAACTTTGGACCCCTTCTCCACCCCATCTCCCACATTATGCACAACAAATATGGTACACCACAAATATTCTCAGTGTCACACCAACAATTATCACAAGAAAGCCATTTTTTTTAGTAGTCTTCTAATGCATGATTCATGGTTCAATCCAGAAGTCACAATCCCTTGAAGTGGACATATATATTCATGTGGGAAAAGTGGGTAGATGCTAAGATTTGTTAAGTCTGTGTTTGACTGGTTCTTTGTTATTTTTTGTTTGATCTTCTCGGATTGAAGAATAAGAATATGCACCAAGATGTCTGTGTCCAAAATGGAATGCTTTTCCATGGATGATTGCAAGGAGAAGTGACAAACACTGTTCCAAATCCTCTTCGATTCCCACTTTTCTTCTACATGGGACATGTCAATTTCATGTGTTATTGCTCTTTCAATGTAAGTTTGTGTTTGTAGTCTCTTTAATTTTAATGGTGTAAATTTGATCTAGTTCACACCCTAAGAAGAAAAAAAATTTCTTACTTTCAAACCAGTTTTTGGTTGCTGTCGTTTTTACTGTTCCTTCCTCACCATATTTTACAAACAGACAAGAATATCATCAAGGAATCATGGTTTTGTTTACTATGATATTGACCATTCATGCCGAAAGCAAAAAAAAAAAAATTTCGAGTAAAAGGTTCACATGTGTACTCGTCTTTTTTAAAGTTACTTGAAAATTTTAATGTATGGGTTCGATTGATCTTTTTTCATCCACTCAACAATGGCAGAAGTTTTGCTTTTCTTAGGTAAATTGAATTGAACAAGTATTGGCCTTCTCGTATTAAAAAGAATATAAATTGTTACCATTGGCAATGCGCGAAATTAAACTGTTTAAAATTTTAAAATATTATTATATTGTAAAATATAACATACAGGTGAAAATAATCATAATCTGAAGGGAGTAAATTGAAGTTCTTCAGAAAAACTATTAATTTCTTCTAAAAAGTAATTATTTTGAAGACTTCCACATCTTCCCATAACATCATTTAACGATTGGGGGACATTTATTTTGTGCTTTGCCCACTTAACCTCACATATTAGTTAATTAAGAATTAAAAGATACTCCATTATAAATATAATCCATTACTCTATATATATGTAATAACTTTAAATGGCGATTATCACCTTGAAGGTATTATTTGTTTCCCACAATAACTTTTAATGGTAATGGATGATCCATTACTCTATATATATATTATATATATATTTGTGAAGTTTAAAATTATAAATTTGACTTTGATTTTAAATCATGCGAAACTTTTGGAAGTATACCATACTTTCTGTTGAGGTAAGGTAGTAGCAGGGAAAATTTCTATAGTGGAAGCTTGCTTTGTCATATCTGAAAAGGACAGTCATATGTATATAATATAATATAATTTTATCACTTTTATTCTTTATCAATTTCTGCTATACGTCCATTATCATCTTTAGGATGGCATTACTTTTTCTCTTTGTCCTTCTTTCTAAATTGTAATCTTTGTGATAAAAAAGCTACACACACATTAGACTTGATCTCGAAAAAAAAAAATTATTATAATTTCATACATTAAACACGTTCTAAAACACATTATAAATATATATAGTTGGAAGAGACTGTTAGAAAGACTCTAAATTCAATTTTTTGATAATATTTAGAAAGTATAAGATTGACTTAGTGGATTTAGTGGGTTTGAAAGAGAGAAGATAAGAGAGGTGACAGATTCAACTTCCTCAATCACTTAAATACAATCACTTAAATACTAACATCTACCATGGATAAAAGAAAAAACTAACTTTATAAGAATATATATATATATATATATATATATATATATATATATTTTTATAAAGTTTATGTGTGTGTGTTTTTTGTGTTTTTGCTATTATGTAGAATCTTCACACTTAGCAGCAGTAGAGTGAGGTAATTCTCCTTTGGAAGCTAACTCCAAATCATGAGGGAGGTCAGAAATTCCTTTATACTGATATCTTTGAGCCACAAAGAGAAAATAAATGAAGTTGAGGACTCCAATTCCTGCAACGAGATAGTAAAAGTAATCTAGCCTCCCAGAGTTTATATCATTGGTTAACCAATCAGGATGGGTATGTGTTCCTGTGACATGATGAACAGTGGTCACAAGTGCACTGCTGACATAGCTGGCACCAGCAAAAGAGCACGAAAACAAAGCATTGGCAATGCTTCTCATGTTCTCAGGAAATTGTCGGTTGAAGAACTCAATCTGTCCAATTACATTGAATGCCTCACACAGCCCCATCAGGACCAGCTGTGGGACCAGCCACAGGACCGACATGGGAGCAATACCAAGCGGATTCGGATTTGCATTCGCCGTGTCTCTTCTCACTTTCTCCACCAGAGCAGCGGCAACCATCGACAGAACCGAAAACACCATGCCGATTCCGATTCTCTGCAGGAGACTGATGCCACCTTCGTGTTTCGTCACTCTTCTCAGTGCTGGCACCATGATTCTGTCGTAGAACGGAACCCACACACCTATGGTGATGAACGATATCACCCCAAGTGAACCTGCTGGGATCTGAAAATTCCGTCCTAGGTGTCTGTCCATTTTCATGGCTTGTGACACTGTAAATGTTCCTTGTTGTGCCATGGAAGTGAAACCTAGGATCCCTGCAGCCCAGATTGGGAAAACTCTTGCCAAACATTTCACCTCTTCCACTTCCTGAATGCTCACAAGCCTCCACTTGTTTACTCTACTCCCATCAGGGTTTACCTCCCCCTCCATCACTACAGCTGCTTTATTCAAAGCCCTGTTAAAATATAAATCAACCCACGTTAATCACAACGTTTATCATTTATGAAGGAAAATAAGTTTTTAACAACTAAATTTTGATAATTTAATTTTGTAATTTGATATATTTCTTGTTAAGTGGTTTTTCATTTTTATTTTTTTATTTTTTTATTTTTTTAGACCAATTAAAAAATGACATCTCAATTTGTATGAGAAAATTTTAAAATTTTAATTTCAACGTATCATTGTTCTTTTATGAATTTAGATTATTTGTTATGTCTTCGAAATATATTACATTTTTTTTTAAAAGAACTAACATGAGTATATTTTAAAAACGAAGTAAAAATAGCAAAAAAAATCGATGAAAAGTCTTGACTCCTCTGGCCATCATTTTTCCACCACCTAATTTTGACTACCAAACTATATAATACCAAAAGTTGAATGAAAGTTCTAAAAACCAATGATATGTACAAGATACTATTAGTAGCACCTTTAATTATTTATCAATGATATACGTAGGATAATGACACACGCACTCATGATAATAATATGTATATAATAAATCTCGTGGCTCTTGCAAATGCAACGTCGCCCACTCCACCTAAAACATTATAGAGATATCTTTCTATAATATTAGAAAAATGTTTTTTTTTACACGCCACTTTGGTAAAGATCGAAGAGTAAAATAGTAGATATAAAATAAAATGTGTGTAAAAATTTATTCGATGTAAAAATAATATTATCTCACCTGAACTGGTTGGTGAACGGTAGTTTTGACAACGCACGAGTGCCGACAAGGGGAGGATCATAGAAAACCCCGTCGAGTTGTTTCTCCGATGGAACCTCAAGTTTTCTCTTTCTGTATGCAGCCACGAGAACTTGTGCGATGCTAGAGAAAATGCTTCCCTCTGGTTTGACATGCACGTAGATTCTTGTTCCGACAAAGAACATAATGATGGAGCAAAGCATGCAGAGGGTTGGGATGGCGAAACCTATTTTCCAGCTAACGGAGTCTTGAATATAGACAACCACGGTTTGAGTGATCAACAAGACCACTGTGAAGGTGGTGTAGTACCAGTTGAAGAAACTGTTGATCCCTTTCTTCCCTTCGTCTGTGGTGGGGTCAAATTGATCCACCCCAAAAGGAATGCTACATGGCCTTATGCCAGCAGACCCTACGCTTAAAAGGCACAGTCCCGATAGTAGGACACCTAGGTGGGGTGTACTAGCTCTAACACATTGGTTCAGTGCTTGTTGATGAGGACTGCATGATGGAGGATGCAACTTTGGTAACCATGCTGTTAAACTCACCATCACCATTCCCTGTCATAACACAAGTTTTATCACAAATTTTCATATGTATGTATGGAAGAATATATAACACTACAAGACTATAATAATACTTCTGCATAATTTTCTTACTTGCTTATGCTAAATTGTTTAGTAAATGATTAATTTCAAGGGTTAATATGAAAGTGAGATACCATTGCCGGAGTTAAGTTCGTCATTTGTTTCAAATATTAAATAAAGATTGACATTTTAAAATAAAAAAGTATTATTCAATAATTTTTGTGCAAAAAAATAACAAAAAGGTATACTTGGAGAATTTGGATTTGTTTATGGAGCAAACATCCAAAAATAGAAGTCAACAGAAAAGATACCAGTGCTGTCACGTTAGGTATCGTATCTATGAAATGATTTATTTGAAAGGAGAAACAGTTGCACATAAGTCTGACTTGTCAACTGCAAATAATTAAATAAAATTATTTTTTGTTTAAATCAAAATTAGTATGTATATACTGTAAAAACAGAATTGTAATTTTACAAAATTAGTTTTTCTGTAAATGAATTTTATTTTACTAAAAAGTAATGTATAATTTGTCTTTCTTGTCCTCTGTAAAAAGTACTTACCCACAAATTTCTCTAAACATGTCATTATACTTCTTTTCATATTAAATAAACCTTATTTTTAATATCTATAAAATATTTCCAATACAAATTTATCAACCCACTAACTCGCATTATTTTCTGCCTTGCTTATAATATATATTGATAGTGTTACCTCTACATATGTACTGTTAAATTAAGTTCAAGTGGACAACTTTAATTTCATTAATTAAAAAAATACAAGTCCATTGTCATATTGCACTGTAAAATGTAAATACATGCATAAAAATAAGATATGAAAACTGGCAAGAAAATATATCAAGATAGGGATAACATGCAGGAAATGGTTACATATTGTATTCGTTAATTACAAGTAATTTTTTCATAAAAAAGTTAATAAATAATTTTATATTACAAATGTCTTTCTTCTGTGATATTTTTTTACCTTAGAATTTAATATTTTATTCTGAGAAAATTAGGAAAATAATTTATCTATCATATAAATATACCAGATGTACATAAGTTAATGAGGTAAAAAAAAAACATGAAACATCTGACTAAAACATAGATATCCAGCACAGAAATTTATGATTAAATTTTAATTTTGAAGTCTTCATGTATAATCAGTAAATTATGCTACGCATTTATCAAATTCTCTCTCTCTTTCTTTTCTATTTCATTTGTCTCTTTCTCTGTGTTTTCATCCACGATTCCAGTGACTGTAAGCAGTGTCTGATTTAGAAATCTCGTGTTCTTGTTTTAATTATTAATAACAGTCATCGTATTCCTTTTTTTTTCTTTTTTTGTGAAAGAGATAAATCGAGTTCATACGCAACTTTTTTTACTGTATTATCTGTCCTTTGGTCACTATGTCCACATCAAAATGTTGTACCCGACACTTCAATCTCTCCTTTTCTTGTATCGTTATCTTTCTTGTATGATTTAGAAACAATGCTTATTTAAGGAAATTAATCATTTCATACAACTTTCTTAAATCAACCATTTAGCAACCTTCAATAATAAATATTATATCCAAATGACAATAACAAATGTAAATAAAATAATAATATGACTATACTATATGTAAAAGTTATCAAAGCATCACAATTTTCTTTTAAATATTAAACTGCAACGAGAGACAAAACAATTACCAATAAAGCTACTGTTTTATATATTAAATTAAAAACCTAATAAAAGACACTGAGCAAATAAAAAATAAAACGATTTGTGAGACAAATCTACTTGACACCTAACAAGACAGAGATAAAGAGAAAAAAGGTGAGTATGATATATAGATGATATAAAACAATTAAAAAAAAAAACGTAAATTATGAGGGTCGGTATCATGATTAAACAGTGGAAAACATGTATAAGTATCTATTCAACACAAAAACATTAAACCTATGATCTGAAAAATCATGAACTTAACAACTCTAGGTGTTATGCTTCACCTGATTATCAACGGTTTTCTCCAAAGTCAGAAGCAGTTCATATAATAATGAAAGATAAAAGAGGAAGCAAAAGTGACAATATATATAATGAAGGTGGTTCACTCAAAGTGTAAACAAAACATAGAGAGAGGTAGCGAAAACAGTACCAGTAGAGTAGAAAAGGAACAAAAAGCTATAGTTCGGAAGCGACCAACATAAGCATCAGAAATGAAGGCACCAATCAAAGGGAAAAAGTTGGTAACACCACTCCATAGGTTGAGAATGTTGGAAGCATAAACTTGATCCAAATGAAACTCTCTTGTTAAGTACACCATGAAGTTAGCAAACAAACCAAATGCTGCCAACCTCTCAAAAGTTTCATTACCTGCAACATTAAACCCCCAAAAAACTAAGTTAAAGAAAACAAACACGACCAAATCATGTGTAATTGTTCTTACTTTTGTGAAAAAGGAAAAGAAAAACTGATCATACCTAAAATAAAAGGCATAGCCTTCCATCCTCCTGGCTTCTTGTAATCGCGTGATCTTGAACTGTTTTTGCTTAGCTCATCGCTGGTTTTCCCTGTGTCTGGTGGTGAAGTTGCAGAAATACCATTTCTGCAGCAGAGAAGTGACCAGGAAGAGTGAGAGAAAGAGAGGTTTTTTCCCTTAGCCGACATTATCCGAGAATATTTAATTCGTGTGGTGTTTGTGTTGGTAGATAGCTACAAGGGTTTCATATATATGTGTTGGTGGTTGGAGCTAAGAACCTGTGATGAAACTGAGAATGGAAGCAGTGATATATTTATAGTGCTCAATGATTGAATGAAGCAGCGTAGCAGCATGGTATTGAGTTAGTAGAATACGTACAAAGGAAAAGAAAGTAGCGTGTGGTACGTTTAACCTACTGACTCATGCAGGAGCATGTTGTAGATTGATTGCGTGCAGTATTTGCTATGCTCAGTGGACTTGTGGGGACCATGCCCCTATACGTTCAAACCTGTTTTATGGATCCACTATCTTTCTTTAACCACCACTTGTGGCACGTGTAGAATATATAGGTTGCATGCTGATACTGAATTTTGTAGAAACAAGTGGTGTCAAGGGTTTTTTTTTTGTTTTTTTTTTCTGGGATAAACCTTTTCGAAAACAAATTCGAGATATC
>Ga0214544_1010160_pt1 | contig 14079 bp, 15 predicted proteins | sample CNSS3metaG_FD_160074 | JGI IMG/M metagenome (GOLD analysis project Ga0214544, IMG submission 160074) | Root nodule microbial communities from cowpea collected in UCLA plant growth center, Los Angeles, California, USA - CNSS3 | ecosystem: Host-associated > Plants > Roots > Nodule | place: USA...
CCACTCATCTTCAAGGTTGTCATGGCTTCTAGCCTAGCCTTGTAGTGGCGTGCTTCTCACATTTTTACCATTTCTTTCCTATCCATTTTATGTTTTCTTCTTCCTTTAATTGTTCTTGGTTTTCTATTGTTTATGTGCTTTCCATTTCCTTTTTGTTTTAAATCAATCCATCATCTTCTTCTCTTGAGCTTTGTGAAAGGAACCTTCACATCTAGATAGCTTGCTATCTTAATGTCCAGTGGGGATTTCACTTAGCTTTCTTAATCAACTCATACCATATTCAATAATCTTAAAAAGGAACAAGATAATCCTTCATCACCTATGGAAGCTTGCCATGTTTTATTGGGAAAACCTTTGCAATTTGATCAGAAAACCATGCATAATGGTCTTACCAATGAAATCACTTGCACGCCCAAGGATAGAAAATTTGTCTTGCATCCTTTATCACCATCCCAAGTGGTAGAGGATCAAATCCATATGAGAAAGATGTTGGAAAAGGAGAGAAAAAAGGATAAATAAAAGTCCTCCCTCTCTTCCAAAAAAAAAAAGTAATTAAAGATGAATTTGAGGTGGGAGAGATTGGTGTTCCTTCTCCCAAGGTCATTCAACATGAGAACAATTTGACTATAAAATCTTTGAACCAAGTTCTCAATGATGAACAACCTTCATGCCTCTTGTTGTGTAAAGGAACACTCACATGCACTGCCACATTTCTTGAACTTAAGAGTCTACCTCCTAAAATTGAAAATCTTTTGAAAGAGTTTGAGGATATATTCCCTATGAAGGATCGTCTCGGATTTTGGGTGAAATTCATCTAGAACAAAAATGGCTATATACCCTAAAATGAAAAGGGGGAAAATGGAGGACGTCGATTGGGGATTTTTGCGGAACGGGAGGAAATCACCCCACTTGGAGGAGGTTCCAAGATATGTGAGGAAGATCCGCCACTTTGAATCGGAGAACCTCGAGACATGAGAGAAAACTCAAAATTTCATATAACTCAAATCTGAATACAAATGTGTCTCACAATGGTTTATATACTATGGCCGAAACACAAAAAGGCCCAACATAACTTAAGGTCTGAAAAAGCCCAAACAAAAACATTACAAAAAAAATATAAAAGAGTTCATATTCTACGATCTAAAGCCAATTTGAGATCTCTTTGAAGATCCTAGGCATGATTTCATCATCTGTTTTCTAATCCCTTGACGGTCCCGAACCACGCCTCCATTATTGCCTCCGGGTTGGAGAAAATTCGACCTCGAATTTTAGCGCTTCATTACCTACAAACAAACACACAAACATAAGTGTTGAGAAGTACGCAAAACTAGTATAGTCTAAAAACAGAAATAAAATGTTATCTAGAGAAGATGAGATTGGGATCATGGGAGAGGCCAATCTGTTATTATCAAGGTGCTTAGAGATTGTCCTCCAGGATCAAAGATAAACCTACAGAACACGTCAAAGAGTTTAACCACAAGTATACTATTCACTGTGAAACAAAAAGGAGAACAACCCATAATAATCAAAATAGAAAAAGAGTGTCCCTGAAATCCTTCAGGACTTTCATAAGAGGCCAAACACACAATTAGATGATTAAAGTCAGGTTCATGTTTGGCCCATGTTGTTGCTGCCTTTTCCATCATCTTTTCCTCACCCCATTGCTTAGGCCATTGCTCCTTAATGTATAATTTTTCCCTAGGCATTAAGACAAAAAGAGAGGGTTTAGTAAGTGTTCCCAATGAAAATGCAAAATCATGATGTGAATGGGAACAACGAGTTAACGCATTATCATCCCCCTTTAAGGATTTCATCTCAACCATGAATTTCAAGGTTATGAGGAGAGACTCATTCTTATGTTTCTCTCTTTGTTCTTCTTCTTCCTTTGCTCTTTGTTCTTTCTCTTCTCGCTCTTTTAGCTCTCTCTCTTGTCTTGCTTTTTCCCACATTTTCTTTAGTGCTCTTTCCGCATTTTCTCTCTCTTGTCTTGCCTTTTCATGCTCCCTTTTTGCTTGTTGCTCTTGTCTAACTTCGAGCTTTTGCCTAACACTCCTATTCACCTCTTTCAAGTATACAATGTAATCTTGGAGTTCCTGAAGATTCATGTACTTGGCGTTTCAATTAGGACATTGATAATTTTCGTATCCATAACCTTCACACTTTGTGCACCTAATAGCACTTGTTTTGTCGCTTGACAATGATCCTCTATCATGTTTATGCTCCTTTCCAAGTTCCCCAAGCTTGCTATTCAGCCTAATGATTCTGGACACAATGAAGTTGATATCCTCTATCAAGTCGAACGTGTATGGAACATTGTGGAGTACTCAAAATTGCTAATTCCTGCAATGAAAGAGAGGAAACAAGAACTAACACAAAACACAAAACACAGTAAGTGATTAGCAAAAGTAATGCAGATAAAATTATCAAATGGGTCACACCACTCCTTACGTGTTTACACTCAATTCCACTCGTGTTTCACTCTCATAGTGTATTCACTCGCCCTCAAGTTCCTGTTAAGTTCTTCAAAGAACCTCCAATCAACCCATCCAGAATTCAACATCAAAGTGAAAGACGTAACGAATCTAAGCTCAACTCAAGAGGCCAAGGAAAGGAAAACTCCAAGAAAAAACCAAGGAAATTTAAAGACAAACTAAAAAAGCACCAAAATCAAGAAAGGGCTAAACCAAAGGGAGTAAATATGTGACAAAACTAGGACTATGACAACGAGAAAAGCACTTTCAAAGACAAGAGTAATCTAAACAATGTATTTAGAATTACTACTAGAAATGTGAAACAAAACACTCAAGCTAAAATGTGATGATTAATTCAAACTCCCACAAGCAATACTTCCAACAATTTAGCTCAAGGTACATTGTCCCACAACACAAGAATCAAAAAAAAAATGGAACTCAACAAGAAAGTAATAGATAATGGACTCAAGCAAAGCTAGATATTTAAGAAAAGAGATTTATACTCACAAGAATATGGACCCAAAAATAAGCACAATAGGCATCATGTATATGCATCAAAACAACATCCACAACAACCCAAAAATCAACTCAAAATCACGCCCAAACATATGGGAGGCAGTTGCAAAAACTAAAATAGTCTCATGCTTGTTGTCTAAACCATCCAAAAATGATGCCCAAACACTAGCAAACACCATCTCAAAATCATGTCCAAATAGTCAAAGTTAAGTCCCAAAACTACAGCAAAACTACCTCAAACGGAAGTCCAAACAACATTATACCATCATCACAACAACAACATCTTACTTTTCCAGACCTCCACTATGCACTCCTTCGGGTTCTATCTAAGGAGCCTTTGCTAGAGATATTTAATGCACCTCAAGGTTTACAAAGTATTGGATTGGTCCAGCTGCTGCATCAAACCATTTACGTGACAAATCAAAAGAAGACTGCCACCAAGCCAATTCAAAATATTGCAGCTTCTTGTTCCAGTTGGGTGGTTATTCCAGCTGTTTTCAAATTCCACCAATTCAATTCCTACAGCAAGATGTTAATTGCACCGAATGGATTAAAGTTAAAGGCTGCCACCAAACAAGCACCAAGCAAATGGACTGCAACGTGCCAAAGGAAACCAAAAATGCTTGCTGCCAATGCTTGAGATTTTTGCACCAAATACGGTTAACTCACGTTTCTACAAGACGCTGCACCGATGGAAAACTAGGAATTGTGGTTGTCAATTATTTTTTACTGCATCAAATGTGTTGAATCGTGTGGCTGCCACAACAAGATTGCCACTATAGTGTGTAAATGTGGGGCTGCCACTGCAAGTTCTAAAAGAACACAACCACGTGAAGTGCTTTATTTGTCAACCTTGATCACCCTTTCTACACCATAGGCACTAGAGGCACCGAGTGAGACAGTTTATATCTGCCAATGCTGCACTATAGAATGCTGCTTCACCAATTGAAGATGCTGTTGGAATCAATTTGCACCAAAATTCCTACCTACCTCACAAAGAAACACTACTGCAACAAGAGTTTGGGATGTGCTGCAAGAAAGCTTGATGCCACGTTTTGCATTGCTGCAATCAACAATTATAATGCCACCAAACTGTTGCACCGCTTCAGATTAAAAGATTACTACTGCCCATACCAATGTCAATACTTGATGCACGTGCCTACTGCACTAACGTTAGAAAAAAATTTCAATTTCATCCACCACTGAATAAATCAACTTCAATTCTATACTATGCTTCAAGTTGGCTATTATAGCCTACCAATCCAGCCAGCTTCAAAACGACTCTGCATCAAATGAGGCTCCAAATGTTTGACTATGCCAACTAATTAGAACAAGCCAGAAGCTGCCAAAAAGGAAGGATTATCCGCACCAACTGCACGCTTCAAGAATGGTCTTGTGCTAAGCCACTACTTGAATTGAAGAATTCCCTTTTGAACCAGCTTCTAGATGACAATTCACCTCACCAACACACTCTAAACAACACTCACAAAACTATAACAGCAATAAAAATTTTTTTCTGCTCTACAGCTCTTCAAATTTTTGCTGCTGCATTAGGAAAAGGTCACCACCTTTTAAAGAAAACTGCAGCACCAATTAAACCATAATTATTTGACCAAAAAATTGCCCCGCTTACATGAATCAGTTCTAGCTTCAACACATGCTTGCTGCACCAAAAACACATGATAAATCATCAAAAGTGCACCAACGATGCATGTTGTGAAGATTGTTCCACCACTTCAAGTAACAACACCTCAAGCTTGACGTTTGCTGCACTTCACTAGCTCACAAAAGGGGGGAGTGGACCAACCTACAAGTAACTCATAATTGAACCAAGGCAAACTGCAACTCCGTCTCCCTTAGTTCTACTGACTTTTGTTAATGGACCCTTCATTGAGTCATTTTGACAAACACCTGGGCCGCTTCAGACTAAAGGCACAAGCTAGCGTAGTTGGCAGTAACAAAATTTCCTTTTGCTGTTCTGATCAAGTTGTAAGTTGCGCAACTTTACGATTACGAATTCCATGGATTAACTAAAGCCATTGGAATCGAAACATCTACTATTATTGTCGCTTTTGCAATTGCTTGTGATAGAACTTTCCTAGTGTTAAACTCTTCGAATTTGCCAAGGAATGAGGTAGACACTAAAATTGCCAAGGATTAGCGAACCACACAGCTTGTGAAATCCCCTCCTTTGACCTTTAGAGACGTGCACAAACGAACCACGAGAAAACCAAAACAACGAATGAGAACAACACGACAGAACCCAAAAAGTGAAGAAATTGAGAACGATTATCCGAAAAGAATTCATAAGAGAAATAACCGAGCTTTGATTACCAAATGATGAAGGATCATCTCGGATTTTGGGCGAAATTCATCTAGAATGAAAATGGCTATATACCCTAAAATAAAAGGGGGGAAAATGGAGGACGTCGATTGGGGAGTTTTGCGAAACGGGAGGAAATCACGTCACTTGGACGAGGTTCCAAGATAAGTGAGGAAGATCCGCCACTTTGAATCGGAGATTCAAAGATAAGGATCGGTGGTTCTGAGGAGAACCTCGAGACTTGAGAGAAAACTCAAATTTTCATATAACTCAAATCTGAATACAAATGTGTCTCATAAGGGTTTATATACTATTGGCCGAAAGACAAAAAGGCCCAACATAATTTAAGGTCTGAAAAAGCACAAACAAAAACATTACAAAAAAAATAAAAAAGAGTTCATATTCTACGATCTGAAGCTAATTTGAGATCTCTTTGAAGATCCTAGGCATGATTCCATCATGTGTTTTCTAATCCCTTGACGATCCTAAAATTCAAAATCTGTTGAAAGAGTTTGTGGATATATTCCCTAAGGAAGGACCAATTGGACTTCCTCCTTTTAGAGGAATTGAGCATCAAATAGATTTAGTGCTTGGGGCAAGTCTTCCAAACAGACCATCCTATAGGACAAATCCTCAAGAAACAAAAGAGATAGAGTCTCAAGTGCAAGAATTGTTGGGGAAGGGTTGGGTTCAAAAGAGCCTTAGTCCTTGTGTTTTTAATTGGGGTGAAAAACAAGAGTCTACTTTTCAGCAACTCAAGGAAAAGCTCACATATGCACCCATTCTAGCTTTACCAAACTTTTAAAAAACCTTTGAGCTAGAGTGTGATGCATCCGGTGTAGGAATATGTGCTGTGTTATTGCAAGGAGGGCACCCAATTGCTTATTTCAGTGAAAAACTTCATGGTGCCTCCCTCAACTATCCCACCTATGATAAGGAATTGTATGCCTTAGTTAGGGCCCTTCAAACTTGGGAACACTACCTTGTGTCCAAAGAGTTTATCATTCATAGTGACCATGAGTCGCTAAAATATTTGAAGGGCCAACACAAGCTGAATAAAAGACATGCTAAGAGGATGGAATTCTTGGAACAATTTCCTTATGTGATAAAGTACAAGAAGGGCAAAACTAATGTGGCGGTTGATGCCTTGTCTAGAAGGCACACCTTGTTTTCAAAATTGGGAACCCAAATTCTTGAATTTGATCACATTCTAGAAATGTATAATCAAGATTCTGAGTTTTCCTCTACTTATGCTGAATGTATGGAAAGACCTCAAGGAGGTTTCTATGTGAATGAGTGGTATTTGTTTAAAGAAGAAATTGGGCCTTAGAAGTAATTTTGGACCAACAAAGGGAATTGAGCCAAATGGGCCAAGAGTAGTGTGTCTACTCTAGAAAAGCCTAGAAGCTTCTCAAACTTGCTCTCCAAGGATGAGAGTTAACTTCCCATGGCAAGACAAGTGTGACTTGCTTAGGAGGCAAGTCACACCTCCCACATGCTCCTTTTTTGGCTCCAAAATTCAACTTTCTAGACTCCTTTTTCCCTCCACTTTTTGGAGACTCCTTGGTCTCATTTTAGCCTATAAATAGAAGGCTTAGGAGATGTATTTTTCAGCTGGAAATTGAGTAATGAATTGCTGCCCAAATTTGTGCGCAAATCTCTTTTGAGCTCACCTTAGAGTAAACTCTTCTCTAGTTTACTCTAGTCTTTTTCCTTTGGAGTTGGCCTCACCTCTGTTAAGAATCCTTTCACCTACACCAAACCAAACACCTTAAGCTTCTTTCCTTCATGCTTCCGTATCCAACACCATCCATGGAGCCTCCATTCTTCATGCAAGCTTCAATGGAGATAAGAAGAAGCGATCAGACGCAATAATTTGAATAAACTTATTTTAATTTTTGTAAAAAAAAATATTTTAATCTTTGTTGCAATATTGCTTTTAATTGTTTTTTAGTAATCTATATGTTATTCGAATAATATCACAAAAGATTAGTAACCCTGCAAAAATTAAAATTGAATTTATTTGTAACTCTTTAACACGTGTTGTAATTTAAATTTAAATTTTTCGAAGTAGATTTAAATTTTTAAAATTCAAAGTATTGATTTTTTAAAAAATTATCTCATCTGAATTAAATAATTTTTATTTACCCTAACTTATTAAACAAATATTTTATTAGTTGTAGGGTACACTAAATGTAGAAACAAATGTCTACTTTGAAGGTTGACTATTACAAACCATAGTACTTTTATGTTAGCCCAAAAAGGACATATAACACAGATGCACATTCTGAAATGCAGCATTGCAGTGTCTACAAATTATCGATTTGGACATTGCAGATCAAATCTTTTTGAAAAGGTACGATGTTCCAAATACTGAGTTATATGTTCAATTATGATATTTCCATATCAATGAATTGTTTGTTCTTTTGTATAAAAAGTTTGAACTTACATTACCTAGCTCAGGAAAAATGTGCATGGAACACTCAAAATGTGCCTACATCTATTCATTGCTTTTTATTGTGCTTTCTGGTTTTACTTTCTTCATAGTGCATTGTTAATTGGGTTTGTTATTATTTTTGTATTATTAATTTCAAATCAAATTTTTTTTTCATCCAATCTATTCTGAATTTGTAAAGAACCATAATACAACAATACAATGCATAACTTCTGCACACTTTGAACATTACTACAAACAAATGGATACAAATGATTCAAGAAATGCAAGAAGAAAAAGGAAGAGCATTGTCTCACAAAATATTTCAAATAGCATGATGAAGTCCTCAGGTTAAATAAATTTATGTTTCTGACATTGCATTTTAAACTTTCTTCATTTTGTGTATCTCATTTCATTCGTTTCTCATCCAATACAATCAAATCAACATTCAGATGTAAAAACAAAGATGTAAATACCAATCTTACTTCATATATGTTATTTTTATTTTGTTCTCTTGATTGCAGTTACCAATGAGGAAAATCAATTCACAGTGAAGCATTTCCTTTTCCAAATACTACACCTCTTTCTTAGTTAACACATTGTTGTAATCATTTTTTCATTCACTATAAATTTAATCCAAGTTAAACGTTTATTACTGAATATATCATTATCAATCTGTTTTTAATTACTTTCATACATATTGATATCAAAAAGGCACCATAACCAATTTACTCAATGGATTAACACAAATTCTGGAATTTGTAAAAATTTACAGTTTGATATTTTTCAATATGTTTTGTATTGCATTGTTACATTGCTTTTCCTACTAAAGTAAAAAAAATTAGTTGAAATGAATTTTATCTATTCTGGTCTCATTTGACTTTTGAACAATTCTCCCAGTATGGAAAGAAAATGTTACCCCAGATGCAACTATCAAAACCTCCTTATCTCTCAATCAAGATAGACACCTGTAGGATAAAAGAATTCAATCTTCAAATAGAAAGCCACTTTTGAAGTTGACATATTGTGGTAAGTTTGTTAATTTAATTTAAAATTCATTCAAATTCACTACAAAGGTGTCAACACCCAATTTCGTCCGGCTAAATAAATAATAATAATTTGTTTTTTCAAAAAAAGGGTCAAAAATAAAAAAATAAAAAAAGATAAAAAAATAAATAAGTTTTCTCTTTGGTTTTTTTTCTTTTTGTCTAAATAATAATAATAACAGGATAATAATAATAATAAACAAATAAATAAAAAGAAAAAATCTTGTTTTAATCTTGTATGTATTTTCTTTTGAGGCTTTGTTTCTATTTTAACCCAAAATACTCTGTACACCCACACCGTTTTTTTCTTGCAACTAACGACAACCCAACATTTAAACTTTGCAACCCCACTCTATCCTTTGTCGTTTCTGCTCCAAATTAAGAAGTTAGTCTAATAATTAGAAATAGAATATGTTCTAATATTTAGAATTATTTACTCTAATTTTGTGCTCTGATTTTATGACACCTCCTTTTCCAGATGAGGAAAATATTAATATGTTTCTCAAGAATATCTTTTTTGTAATTATAGTTAATTTGTCCTGATCACGTTTGATTTTGTGCTCTGATTTTATGACACCTTTTTTTTCTTCCAGATAGAGAAAGTAGTAATATAATTCAAAACAATATCTCTTTTACTAATTAAAATCAATTTTGCTGATCACGTTTGATTTTGTGCACTGATTTGATTCCCATATTGTAATAATATTAAGACCAGTTCTTGCCTTTTAAAACTCGTTGTAATTAAGGCATACCTTTATTACGAGATTACATTAGATTTATAATGTTGTGTATATAAAGCCATCAGAAAAAGAAGAAAGGACATAAAAAAACCCTAAGCACACATTCTCTTTTAACCCTAAGCACACATTCTCTTTTAACCCTCGCACATAAAAAAATAAAAAAACCACACACCCGTTCAGGTTCGCAAAATTAATTTTTTATTGTGTCATCAGTATTTCTCGAGATGTGTTCTTTATCTTGGTTGAATTTGATGTTTTCACTATTTCTTTTTGATATGGAAAAAAACAATATTGTCATGCTTTTTGGGGTTCATTAGTTTTATAATTAAGGTTTTGTTGATTGCTTTGGGTTGTGAACATTGTCGCGTGATTTAGTGAGAGATATCATGTTTTGACATTGTATGAATATGTTGTGCCATATTTTTTCATGTTAAGGGTTGTAAAAAATTTTCATATTAAAATAATATGTTTAACCCTAAACGTTATTTCCTAATCTTTTATTTATTTATTTTCCTAATGTTTTCATAAATTGTGGATATAAAATAGTCAAATTTTGTTGGGTATCAATGTCTTATTTTGAAAGTTTTTTTTAAAAGGAAGTAATAACAAATAAATAATTTAAATACCCTTTTAACTTTTAAAATGTATAAGTGCTCGTGTGACCGCTCGCGTCGACTTAGTACTTAATACCTTCGCTTTTCTATAAGATTACTAAAAAAAATACAAAATTTTCAAATATTAAAAAGAGTTATATCAACATCTTCGAACAAATTATTTTCAAAAATTCTTTTTCATAAAGAACTACGTGGCCTTGATTCTCCATTATGAATGGAGATACGTAGGAGCAAGGAGTAATCCTTGTCGGGCCCAAAAAACAAAAAAATCTTTTTGTTTCCTTTGTTTTTCTTTGTCATCTTTATTGATTTATTTATTTTATTATTTTATTAATTTTATTTTATTTTTATTTATTTTTTTTATTTTTTTAAAATAAATATTTAAAAGAGACCACATCAATTTGTTTTTTAATTAAAGGTACCGTCTTAGAATGGGCGTTGTAGGATGCTAACACCTTCCCTACGCGTAATTAACTCCCGTACCCCCAATCTCTGTTTTCATAGACCTTGCTTTTTTTTATGGTTTTCCATAGTTTTCTATAATAACTATGGTGGCGACTCCAAAACTCTTTTTTACAAATTTGGTTTTTTGGTTCGTTATCCCGTCGCGATTTCGGTTGTGACAGATGGCGACTCTACTGGGGACTTTAGAGAGTTAGGCCATTTAATTAAATATATAAATTGATGTGGTTTTTTCAAATATGTTGTTTTCTTTTTTATTTATTTATTTTTTTCTCTTTTCTTTTTCATTCTTTTTGTTCATCTTATATTTATTTGTTTTATTTTATTTTATTTCTCATTATTTATTATTATTATTATTATTATTGTGTATATTTTTGTTAATTTTGGATGATTTTTATTTTTCTTTATTTATTTATTGTTCATGTTGCTTTATTCTTATGCTTGAATTTTGAATTCTAGGATAGATGACTTTATTATATATATTTGTCTGTTTTTTTTTTCTCTGTTTGTTTGCAGGAAGAAGGGGTTTGGGTATGCATTATCCTCCCTTCACACACATACTATGTACATGACATGAGTGGGGCCCTATACCCGGGCCTGAGTAACTTTAGAATTAGAGGGGATTGTGTAGCAGTGTCACAGTGGATGTACTTCCCAAGTGGTCATTGTGAGAACCCCAGCATATTATTGCATCCATATATTTATGTTTTCCCATGTCATCTCATCATGTTTATTTAATTTTAGGTCTGAAATTATAAAGTTGTGATTAAGTTTAAAAAGAAAAGGCAAATTAACAGGGAATTTGGAGTCGGGGGGTATTTAGGATTTGATATTGTGAAGAAGAAATTATCCTTTAGGGTTGTAGAAAGTAATTTGAGTAATTTAAGAACATGATAGCTAGGGCTAAAGATTAAGTTTTCTTTCTAACACATTGATTTATGAGCTTTCAAGAGGATTGGGTTTGTGTGGACTTTTTTCCATGTCAATTTCTATTTACTCACAACTTTATAATTTCTTAATAAAATAAACGATTTGCATTATGTTTTTCCTTCCTTTTCTTCTTCTTATCTTTTTTTTTTGTTCAATAAAAATAATAGAGCAAAAATAATAAAAACAAATACGGCAAGGCCAAGGCACCTTTATAGGACGCGAGCAAATAGTAAAAACATAGAGGACTGGGAAACTGCACAAGAGACAATAAAAGCATATATCAGTCAACTAAAGGACCAAGTAGGTCAAATCTTGGAGGCCTTGAAGTCCTTAAAGGCCTCAGGAGAAGCTTCATCAGCAAAGGGTGAGGAAAGCACTCACGACGCTCCTATTGCTTTTCCAACGTACGGATTGCCATCAAGTTACACCCCACCTGTTGGAGATTATTCAAAGGCTGAACATGCTTCCTTCTCATTCCCAATCAATACTCCAAGGAATGAAGCGACTTACCTTTGCAGAACCACGAGTGACTGTAATACCCAAGCCTTTAAACACAACTATCGGTGATGACTCTTTGGGCAAGATTACACCACACCCTACTATGCAGACCATATCCGCTGATGTTGAGGGAACCAAAACTAAATTGGAAATTTTAGAAGAACGACTACGAGCTATTGAGGGAGGTGGAAACTATAGGTTTGGCGATGTTGTAGGTTTAAGCCTAATTCGTGATGTAACAATACCTCACAAGTTTAAGGTTCCGGAGTTCGAAAAGTACAAGGGTACCACATGCCCTAGAAGCCATCTAACCATGTATTGTCGAAAGATGGCTGCCTATGCTTATGATGACAAATTGCTAATCCACTTCTTCCAAGACAGTTTGGCTGGGGCAGCATTGAGTTGGTATACCCACTTGGAGGCGTCTCGCATTTGCTCTTGGATGGACTTGGTAGATGCTTTTTTGAAACAGTACAAGTATAACATGGATATTGCGCCAGATCGATTGCAATTGTAAAACATGGCCAAAAAGGATGTTGAATCATTTAAGGAGTATGCACAACGATGGAGAGAGCTTGCTTCTCAAGTGGAACCTCCTCTTCATGATAAGGAAATGGTGGCAATGTTTGTGAGCACGTTACAACCACCATTCTATGAACACATGGTAGGGAATGTATCTTCAATTTTTGCTGATATCATCATCATAGGTGAAAGGATAGAGATTGGGCTAAAAAATGGAAAAATTGTATATAGCCCACTAGCAACTACAACTCCTAAAAAGCCTGATTTCAGTCTTGGGAAGAAGATGGAAGTAGAGGTGCACACAACATCAACAATACCTAAGTGGGAAAATCAGACTCTTGCTTACCAAGCATAATCTCCACAACAGGGATCCTATCAATCACAACACAATAACACTTGGAAAGCTGAGGCTAACACAAATCCCAACCAGTCTTTGGTGCAAATCACTAGTCCTAGAAGGAATCAAGAAAATAATTATATTCATTTAACTCCTATTCTTGTGACTTACACGGAGTTATTGCCGGATCTACTCCGTAATGCTTTGGTAGCTATCTGCCCGATGAAGCCTTTGGAGCCACCATACCCTAAGTATTTTGATGTAAATGTCACATGTGATTATCAAGGGGGAGCCATTGGTCACTCTACTGAGAAATGTTTGTCTTACAAACACAAAGTGCAAGCTTTAATCGACTCAGGGTGGTTAAAATTTCAACAGAATAAACCTAACATTAAGGTCAATTCCCTCTCTCGGCATGATAATGTTTCGATAAATGCTATTGATCTCGAGGGACATAATTTGGTGAAGAATGTAAGCGAAATTAAGAGTTCACGAAGGTTTATTTTTTAGGCACTACTAACAGTAGGATTGTTGGAAGGTGAATATAACTTAAGGGATGCATGCGGGTTCCATCCAGGTGCTGAACATTCCATCAATGTGTGCAATGAGTTCAAAAATTTTCTACAAAATTTGATCAAGAAGAACTTCGTGCAAGTATGTTGTGTGGACAAAGAGGACAAGAGGAGACTGGTGAAGAAAAGAATGAGCTAGGCCTAGCTCGCATAGAAGGACGAGAACGAAAGAAAGGGAAGATTTGCATTAGTGACATTAAAAAGAGTTTCTGCAGTGTAGATGGATTAACACTTGTTAGATATCACCCATCGAGGATGGAAATGGATTGGAAAGCTTAAACTTTGTGCAGTCCTGTTCTCTAGACATATAGTTGAATAATTGAGAGGTAACGAATTACCCATAATGTTTAATTTGAAGAAAATGTAATTCTTTTAGTTTATCGTTTTGCTTTACCCGAAGGGACTTTACGAGATGACTTACTTTTTTTTATGGTTAGTGTGACAATACAAAACATCTATAATTTGTTTTTGATCATTTTCGTTTTACTTTTTCGTTTTATAAACTTAAATGATGCAAATATGATGATGAATGTTTTAAAAATATTAATGTCGATATTCCTAATTTTGAGCACTCTGTTGATAATATGGAAGATGATAATGAGGATGACTGAGAA
>Ga0214544_1010165_pt1 | contig 14071 bp, 13 predicted proteins | sample CNSS3metaG_FD_160074 | JGI IMG/M metagenome (GOLD analysis project Ga0214544, IMG submission 160074) | Root nodule microbial communities from cowpea collected in UCLA plant growth center, Los Angeles, California, USA - CNSS3 | ecosystem: Host-associated > Plants > Roots > Nodule | place: USA...
TTGATCACCATGGATATCATCAAATCTCCTTTCCTTCATCAATGTAGGCTTCATTCCAATGTTTATGGCTTCAAGATAGTTCAAAAGAGCTTCATTCAATCTTCATCAAATCTTCAAGAAGCAAACCACCTTGGCTTCTCATGTCAACATAAAGAACATTAACCCATAAGATTAAAAGTTCATGAAAACTTCAGTAACACTAGAATTTTTATTTTAATTATTTATTTTTAAATTATACTAAAATATTTCCAACAATTCCCCACATAATTTAAAAATAAAATAAAACAAAATATTGTAGTTCAGCGTAAGGAACCTTCCGTGTTTGAGCCTTACACCCAATCAACGGCGGACCTAGCATGTGACAAAGGCGAGCCACGACTCCCCCAAACTATTTAGTTTTTAATTTTATATATATTTATATATTTTTTAAATTTATATTTATATATTATTTTTATTATTATTATTATTATATATATATATATATTATTTATATATTTTTAAAAAATAAAATAAAAATTAATTTGATGGATCTTGATTAATAAAGGATTAAGGTTTTGTATTTGACAATAAAGTTTTTTTCACAACAAACCGTTAATAAAATGTAAATATGAAAAGAAAGATAGATTGAGAAATGAAGATGGGAGAACAGAGAGATCAAAGAACTCATATTCACAAGATCTCGTGAATCAGTATCTTAGTATCCTAGTATGATTTATGTAGGTTAGATTTATGATTTTTCTATTACGATATTTCTTCTAAATTAAATTTTTCCTAAATTAGTATGAAAACTAACTTGATTTTAGAGATTATTTGGTGAAATTGACATGAACCCTAATTATATTTTTCTCAAATTAGTATAACCCTACATTATAAAATGTTGTGATTTTATGTTTTTTAGTGCATACAATGAATTAGTTGAATAATTTTGAATTGGATTAGAAATTAGAATACTCATTTTGCGTGAATTCAATTAATTAGAAAGATTAAAAATTGAGAAGTGTGAATTGTAATATTAAAATGGTTTAAGTAAAAGAAATAATTTTTTTAATTAATAAATTATATATAAAAAATTTAAATTGGCACCCCTAAATTTTTTGTCCAAGTTCCGCCACTGCACCCAATGTTTATAAACTTCCACCTGAAAAAAAATGCAGAGACTTGATATTCTTGAGTTGCATCCTTGTGATCAGGTTTTAGTAAATAAAACATACAATATCAGTGTTCATTATAGGTTATAATTAGTGGGTCCACGTTACGGTCTTGTGCATGTATCTTGTTTCATAAGTGTCAATTAAAGACTTGCCCATGTCTCACAATGGCGGCTCCACCATCACACTTACTAGGCAAACTCTCAAATGGTGGTTTGTGACTAGAGTTGTCATTTTTTATTTTAACCCCTAGGCCAGCCCTGGCCCTATAAAACAAAGCCCCATTTTAGTGGCCCATTTGTTAGGGGGCTTTTTTAAAGCCCCTGACCCCCAAAAGCCCCCCAAGTAGTGGGTTGGGACAAGCTAGAGCCGGGTAGCCCCCTCAGAACCTCTATTCGTTCAAAAATCAACGTACACGCGTCTTCTTCCTTCAACAATTATTCTTCTTCCTAAATTTCTTTCACCCAACTTCAAGCTATATCTAACATTTTTCGACTACCACCGTCTACGACGAAGCTTGACAGCAACATATGATGGTGTAGAGCAGTGGTGATAGTGATAGAAGAGGAGAATCGTAATTTGTCAACCTCTTTGAAATCTAACTACAAATCCCCTTTTGCAATTTTTTCTTCAGTTTTAGGGACTACAATTCTGATATAGAGCAACTTTTAAATTCTTTCGTGATCTTAGGTCCTGGTTGTTCAGAAGAATAGTGGATCATTTCAAGGAATTAGAATTTGGAAATTCCCTACTAGAGTTGTTGACCAGGTAGATGTGTTGGATATAGTTCTCATTACGGTCTAAAAGTCTAATGTTTATGCATATAATCTACTCGTTCAATCTATACAGGGAGAAGATATTTGTGTAGTAGTAGTAAGAGAGGTCAAAGAAGAAACAAGGGTAAGTAATCTCATTGTTGTACTAATCAAAAGTGGTTAGTTATGAAATCAGTTATATATTTAAGTTTCAGTAGTAAAGTTTATGGTTGTTTCAAGCCTAACTATTTTGGGTTCTCCTAATTTTCAGGTTGATTTAGAATTTTGTGGAAGTATTAGCATTCAGGTAGCATGTTTATATGAATATATCATAACAATTTGAATATGAGAAGTTTCTATAGGAGACAGAATTTTTAAATTTCATTGATCCGGGGATATAGGGAATAAATCTCAATTGTAAGGTCCATTTATGTGTCTTGTAGAGTCTAACAAGAATAGTTTGCTATGTTAACATATCCATTTTAGCTATATTATTGTCTATGGGAGAATATGCTTGAAAGATTTATATTCTACAAAATCTGTTGATGAATTAGTGATTTCTTTCTTTTGTGATTAAACTACAATATGAATTATTGAGAATTCTTTTCTTGTTTCATCTAAATATTTGATTGGCAGACAAAGTCATAATTCATTCTTTGAGAAGTCAGACTTTTTGATCTTCTGTGTATATAAATGTTGTTGTTAATAAATGATTATATAAATGCAACGAGTCAATTATTTTGGAACATCCTCAACAACAAAGATTAACAAAAGAATGGTTAAAGATCTAAGGTAGTTTGTAATCAAGTAAAACTATTTGTAGTTTGATTTTGTATACTAATTCTTTAAGTTGTATTTTATGGGCAATCTCAACATATTATTGGAAATGTCTTGTTATTTTATAACTTGTTTAGGTAAAAGAAATGGATTAGAAAAATGGGGACAAAGGGATTGTGTAACTTTTAGAGGGAGGGAAGATGTTATAGTTGGAACCATTAAGGGTCACCATTTAAGCAAAGCAAAGCAAAATAAAAACCTTATAGTAACTATTACTATGCAGAGATCATTTTCCATTATTTGAATTACTAGTGTATTAATATATATATATATATATATATATATATATATATATATATATATATATATATATATATATATATATATATATATATAAAATTATATCTGGTACAAGAATTTTTAAATTGATATTAGTGTGAGGAGAAATAAACATTTAAAAAGAGGACAACATAAATAATGAAGACAAATTTTAAAGCTTTATCCGTCGAGAAGATAGGAAAAAAAATTGTGATAAGAACATATAAATAATTTGATAAACTAAATGCACTAATTATATAATTAGTAAAATAATTCTTAAATTAAGAATAAAATGCGTACTCTTTAAAAAGTTTTATTCAAAAACTACTATTTTTAAAATTTTGAGTTTACAATGATCTTAGATTTAATGTAATATTAGTTGATACCTTTCAAGATTATCCAATATAGACATCTTCAAAATTTTGAGTTTATAATGATCTTAGATGTAATGTAATATTAGTTGATACCTTTCAAGATTATCCAATATAGACATCTTCGTAGTGAAAAATGTCTAATTATATTGTTTAGCTATCTATATTATCTAGCAATTTTAATCATTACAATGAGGATTGAATCATTTGTGCTAAAATATTCTATGTAGTTGTGTGGAATAGCTTTAAAATATGGATCCCTCTAAGAGTAACCCTTTGAATTTGGATGATGATCTTGTATCTGAAACTCCTGGTCCATCTAAAAGTGTTGTCACAAATAAAAATGAAGAATCAAATGCTTGGAATTTTTTCACAAGAATAGGTAAAGACAAGGATGGAATTGAAAATTCTACGTGTAAGTATTGTGGCCATCACTATAAAGTTGGCAAAAACCCTAAAACCAAAAACAATTATGGGACTTCACATTTAAGTCGCCATATCTATTCATGTAAAAGTATTGCAAACTTATATGTGGATCTCAGTCTTGATCAAGAAGGAAAGTTTGGGACACAGAAAATCAATCAAAAGGTTCATCGTAAGTTACTTGCGAGAGCCATAATTAAACATGGTCTTCCTTATAATTTCGTTGAGTACAAAGGAATTAGGGAGTGAATAAAATACATTAATCCAGATGTTGACATGAAATGTAGGAACACCACTGTTTTAGATGTGGAGAAGGAATACATTGAAGAGAGGGATAAAGTTAAGCAAATCATGTCTAGGATTCCTAATAGAATTTGTTTAACTTCTGATGTTTGGACTGCAATTACTTCTGAGGGTTATATTTGCCTAACTGCACATTTTGTTGATGAAAACTGGAAATTGACAAGTAAGATTCTGAACTTTTGTCGAATGAAACCACCACACACGGGTGCTGAACTAGAAAGTGTTGTATTTGATTGCCTAAAGCAATGGGGTATTGATAAGAAAATTTTCACCATTACCTTGGACAATGCTTCTGCTAATAATACCTTGCAAGATATTTTAAAAAGCCATCTTTGTGTTCAGAGAAATTTATTATGTGATGGTGAGTTTTTTCACGTTCGATGTTGTGCTCATACTCTTAATTTGATAGTTCAAGATGGTTTAAAGGTGGTTGACAAAGCACTTCATAACATTAGAGAGAGTGTTAAGTATGTTAAATCATCGGATGGAAGAACTCTCAAATTCAAAGAATGTGTTAGTGATGTTGGCATAAATATGAGCATTGGTTTGAGATTATATGTGATTACAAGATGGAATTCGACTTATTTGATGCTTGAAAGTGCAATAAGATACAAAAAAGTTTTTGAAATTCTCAAAGTGGTTGATAAAAGTTATAAAAATTGTCCATCTTCTGAGGAATGGGATAGGGAAAAGAAAATATGTCAATTTTTAGAATCATTTTATGAAATCACAAACATGATGTCTGGTTCATCTTATCCCACTTCAAATTTTTATTTTATGGAAATTTGGAAGATTCAATTAATCATTGAAGAGAATTTGTTGAATGAAGATGTCATTTTAAAGACAATGTCTTTGAATATGAAGGAGAAGTTTCAAAAGTATTGGAAGGAGTATAGTATTGTGTTAGCTTTTGGAGCTATTCTTGACCCACAACTAAAGGTTGATTTTATAATGTATTGTTATAAAAAGTTGGATCTTCTAACTTATGAAGAGAAAACTAAGAAAGTGTTAGAAAAGTTCAAGATGTTGTTTGGAGATTATGCAAAGAACTTATCTATCTCTTGTGGTTCTCTTTCCCAATCTCCTACGGAATTTGTCTTCATGTTTCAGTCCAATATCGAAGAGAGTAAGGCCAAAAGATCAAGGATTATTTCGGTAAGTATTTTATACTTGGTGTTCATTGTTTTCATTTTTTCTTGTTTTGTTTTGATAATTAATATGTAAATGTAGGATTTGATGAAGTTGTGCATGATATTTTTGGACATGAGGGAATCACTGATGAGTCCAAACTTCTTGAAGATGTTGAAGATTGACAGGTTCGATTACTACTTCACAAGAACATGCTTTTAACTTCTGTTTGCTTTTGAAAAGCATTACTGTTTTAGATTCAGATATTTTGCATAGTAATAATATATGTAAATGTGTGAAATATATGTTTAGATCTTCAATGGATTTGATACGAATATATTTGACAACCAAAGTAAGCATTGATAACTATAATTAGCAATGACCGAGTAGATGTAGTGTATTTTGTTAGAAAATTTTCAAAATGAAGATATCAAAACATATCCCTAGAAAATGACAATCCTTGAAGATGAAAAAAAATGTCTTCGGTTGGTTTTTTTGGTTTTAGAATACAAAATTTATTTATTGCTCTGATAGAGATAATTTTTCAGATTTAGAAGGTTAGAAAAGACCACAAACCTTGACAAAAATTGTATAATTTGAAGGTTCATGCAGATAAAATAGTATGAAGTTTAGTAACTGAAAAAACATCTTTTCCTAATTTAATTTTAAGTATGACAACTAGCAAATGCTTACTTATTAGCATTGTGACCAAATTTCTCAATCATGTTCAATTCATCAGGCTAAGGACTATGCAGACAAAGATTTTGGTTCATGTCAAGCTAAGGAGCTTTTTGATCACTTGGAAAGTGTTATTGCTGGTGAGCGTGTCTTTGTTAAAAGTAGTCCAAACATTGTGGAACTTTCAATGTAATTTTAGGTTGGTCATAGCTGGAATGCATTTTGGTACTTGATTACTTCTTAAGAACTTGTGTACATCAAAGAAGTTAATTTAGTACTTAATTTCTGAAATGTGGTATTGCTCTTGTTGGACTTTGGGTGCATGGTGTGAGTAAGGGTATTTGTCGATCTATTTTATTTTCTAGCAGTGGTGCCTTCATTTATTGATATAAGGTAATTCTTGATTGGGAATGAATGAATGATAAGGTTGTGAATGTGTTGTATGAAGTCATATCTCTTTTTGGCATGGGTTGTTCTGATTTATGTACAATTTTCAGTGAGTGATGTGTTTATTTCTTTTGCAAGGGCTGGTACAATTAATTAGGATTTGGAAGCTTTGGACTTTTGTCATATAATTTTTTTTCATGTTTATAAAAAAGCCCATGGGCTGGCCCTGGCCCATAGGGTTTTTGTGGGCTTTTTAGCCTTGTGGCCTTTTAAGCCCTGTGGGATTTTTTAGTGGGAGGCTTTTTGGCCATGTGGGCTTTTTTAGCCCCAGCACATGTGGGCCAGGGCCAAGTCCTGTGGGTGCGGCTAAATTGTCAGCTCTATTTGTGACTCATACCCCTACAATAAATTGTCATTGGGGTTATTAAGAGGTATTTTCTTTAAAATAATATATAAGCATAATAATGCATATACATCAACCTAATTGTTGCCACAATTTATAGTACACCTCGCCATAGGAATGAGACATAAAATTTAATGAAATTAGTTGGTGAACTTTAGTCAACAACAACTTCGTTGTTACCCATTGAACTCCATTCCATGGGATCGCCATTCATGTGGAGTTGGGCATCCATTGTTGCAACTAATTTATAGGCTTTAATCTCATTCCCCTCAAAGACTCAAATTCTTGTTGATGCATCAACCCTTTGATAAGCATATCTACAATATTTATTTCTGACCTTGCAAAGTTAAGAGAGACAATATCATGAGTAATTAAGTTTCTAATATATTTGTCTCTAATTCTTATATGTCAATTTCATTGACATTTTTACTAAAACATTTAAATATAACAATTTTATTATCAGGATGCATTGGAAAAAGGAATAATTTATGCTTTCATAGTAGATCATGACAGAACAACAACTTTTTAACATATTCCATGATCGTGCACCTCCATCCAAGGTTAAAACATAACCATAACCAATGGTTATTTTTGTGTCACCAGAATCAATATCCAATTTAAATTAATATATCATTCAATCATCTCAAGAAAATGACATATTGTCATAACTAGAAGAAACAAAAATAATATTATCACTAGATGACAAAACAGTACTAGAAGTATCACAAACAAATTTAGTTAATTTATCATTTGAAGGAAACATTTCGAGAAATTTATCACTATAAATAACCAAAGATTTTTTTTTCACATCAAGAGGTATATTAACCTTTACAAGACACTCCCACACTTTGAAATATTTTAAATGTGGTTCTTTTTTCTTTCATAACTCATAAAAAGTTTTATCACAATCTTTTGTGTTCAAAATGTTAGCAGGATATAAAATTTCACTAATATAATGTTAGCCAAGCTAGAACTTGTAGAATAAAATTTACCATATCAAAGCATTTTTTTTTCGCTGCATCATTAGATTAGCACTATATGAAGATGTTACTTAATAAGTAATACCATGAATTTCACACAAAAAAACACTCATTTTATAAAGACATGTATCATTAATTCTCTATTTAATTAAGTTTTCACCTCAAAATTTGATAATTTGAATGGTCTCTAAGTCAACATCTTAACTTCTCAACAATTATAATAATAGCATGTCATATATCACAACTTCCAACATATGAAATAATCAAATAAGAACTACTAAATATTTTATTACAAGACAAAAGGTACTTAAACAAACCATACAAATCTATCATTTACCAACCAAAACCAAAATACATGTATAGAATAATAATAGTATTGCACTCAAAGACCACTTCATAACCTTGTTGAGTAGCAAGGAAATTTTGAATCCAGAAATAGGAAAAACTCCTTTTTTTTTTAAAAAAAAAGAAAAAGAACTCTAGAAGATAGTTTAATTTTACTTGATCATCTCCTCAATTTTTGATATGAAGATTTTTTTTATTAGCTCACCCACGATCATAAGCATGATATCAAATAAAATAATTCATTTAATTTCATGTCATTAACAATATTTTTAAATTCATAAATCTGATACAAATATTTATTATCAGTCATTTTTCTTTTCATATAAATATCAAGGTAATTTTTTTTCCTTGCACATGCATAATTTCATAACTCAATAATAATTTTAGTATGACAAACATTTTATAATTGTTTTTATACAAAAGTAGGTCCTGTGCATATGCACGAGTCTTTTCTTTCCTTTTTTACTTAGAGATGATATTTATCTATAATAATTGAGTATATTAAATTTGCTTTTTAGGTAGGTTTATTACTTAATAATATTTTATTATTTGTAGAAAGTAAAATATCCCTGCAATAGATTCAGGATATCTTTACAGTATCTGAAAAAAAAATGGGTTTTGTAAAAGTTAAGTTATCAAATCTAATAAATGCTTTTTTTAGAATACGTTTAAGGAGTCTATGGTTCTAGCATTCTGGTTTGATTGCAGCAAACACACTCTTGTTCTGAAAAACAGAAATGTTTCCTTCTTCTTCATCCATTGGTAAATATAGTTTCAAAAATCTCTTCCAGAATTCAATTATGTTACTTCATCCTGGTGAGGTAAGCTTAAATGTTCTTTTGTTTACTTAATAATCTTGCTTGCATGATTGATTCACATTTTTTATTTCTGTAGATATTTTCCTTCTTTGATTTCACTTAGTATATTCACCAAGGATATTTTTTTGTTAATTTATTTAGGAATATCTTTCCTTCGAAGAAGGTTTTATGATTGAATGGGGATCTAAATTGTCACTTGGAACTAATTACTTTATCGATCCAACGGGGAATGCATTTTATATGGATTTTAAAGAAAAGTTAATTAGGAACAAATTGTTTCGTATATCAGCTGATTTTAAAGATTTATATGATTTAGATGACGTGCATTATATATGTACTCTATTTTGTGGAGATCGTTATTTCCGAGTAAGGATTTTTAATTTGGGTTGGGATGAAATCCGATATCCTGGCTTAGCAAGTGCTGTTGTTGCTGAGGAGAATTTGGTATGGTCTCGTTTTTTATCTTTAGTCAGGGTGAAGTTATCTCCAGCAAAGGTTAGTTTTTCCAAATGTTTTGATGAAATTTTCCTATTTCATGTATTTGTTATCTATGAATGTAATTCTAAGTGTTTATGTCAAACAGTTATGTATCAAACTGGATGCGTTTTTTTACATTTTCTGGGAGAAGAAGATTGTAAATGGTAGGGAGATGCAGTTGATTGATCCAACTATGAAAAGGTTTAAGTTTGAGTTTTTTGTAAACGAAAGTGATAGGCTTTATTTAAATGGTGTTGTTGAAGAGATGATTGAATACTGTAGTTTGAAGAATGTAGTTTACATGCATTTAAACTATGTTTTCGAGAATGTGTTCTTGTATAGAATATTTACTTTAGAAGGTACGATGTTGGATTATAGGCGTGGTACATGATCTTTTTCAGATGGAATGAATTCTCCTACAAACACCATTATTATTCTAGTGATGTTTCGTTGATTAAACAATTAAGTTCTTATGATGTTGAAGTATCATCCTTGGTAATTGTATTTCTTTTTTTTTTTTTGTTTGGTAATTTTTTGTTTCTCTGATACTGTAATATTTTGTTGATTAACTTCTTTTTTATCAATTTCAGTACCTGAAATCAAGCTTTGTTGGTACTGCATTCTCTAAGTCAAGGAAGAATTACGTACTTTGTGTTGAGAATTCAATGTACTGGCCATGCTCAATCAGATGGTCTGGAAGAACTCCAAATGAATGTTATCTGAGCTCTGGATGGAAAACATTCGTCAAGGATAATTTATTAGTTGAAGGGGATTCCATTAAGTTAGCAGTTGATAGAGAGTATGGAAAGATTATTCATGTGACGAAACTTTAGTATTTTTGTAACATCTGTAGTAAACGGTTGTGTTGTTTTACTGCAGGGATGTTTGTTAATTTGCCCGGTCCAGTTATTAAAGATCGTTAGTATTTTCTCAGTTAAAGAAGTTCGATTTTAAAACATTGTTATGGTTTTATGTTTTGTTTAGTACTATGTGGAACAATTCAGTTATTGTAAAATATTAATTTATTTTAAAATATCCATGTTATTGTTGTCATTTGATTTTGAATGTTTGTTTAAGAATTTCTTATAGCATTCATTATTGAGAATTATACACTGATGCATTATAAGAATGCAAAATAATATTTGTTATTATAAATTCATTTAAGTATTATAATATTTGAAAATATATTGTTATTTAAATAAAATGAATAAATAAAAAAGTTGAATTTCATTACTATAAATACGTACGTTTAATATAGTACGTATTTTGTTTGTATTAATTCTTTAATTTATTAGTAATTAATGGCATACGTTGATTATTTATGTTTTTTATTATAGTTTATGTATTAATGGCATACATTGATTATTTATGTTTTTTATTTAAATTGAAAATAATGATGAAGTTATATTATCACAACAGTTTTGGTAATGTACTATATCACATGGTTGGTGTTTATGATCAATAATGAGGAAATATAGAAAATGAAGATATTTAGATAGTATGAATGTCTTATAATTTTGGAAGACTTCTTTGAATACAACATTTGTTGTAGAAAGAGGTCTTTTCTCATTATCATGGATTAAGATCTTTAATCCTGATTTGCTTTGAACCCTAGAAACAGCAACGTACAATTGTGCATGGCTAAAAACTGAAGTTGGTAAGTACAATCCTACAAAAGCTAAGGATTAACCTTGAGATTTGTTTATAATCATGGCATAGGATAACATAATTAGAAATTGTCTCCTTATTAGCTTGAATAGCCATGGAGATTGGAATGGTGACATAGACATTCGGGAGATGTAGACCTCATTTGCATTTTTGTTTCCTGTAATAACCCTTGCAACAATGACATGATTTTCCAATCTTGTGATTATTAATCTGGTTCCGTTGCACAAACCTTCTGATTGATCCAAGTTCCTCAAAAGCATTATAGGGGCTCCAACCTTTAGCTTAATATTATGACTCGGAACTCCAGAACTTGTCAATGAATTTAGAAATTCTAGAGTAATGAATTCTACATCATCACTTGCTGATTTTTCATAATCATCTATTGAGTCGGCACTAAGATATTTTTTGGTTTCCCTTGCATAATATTATTTGTAATTTTTAGGACTGCAATGAAATGTATAATATATGAATATAAATATACACACACATATATATATATATATATATATATGTATATATATATATATATATGTATATATATATATATATATATATATATATATATATATATATATATATATATATATATATATATATATATATATATATATATATATATATATATATATATATATATATATATATATACTAATTCATCAAAATTGGTAAAATATGAAATTATTTACCAGGAATCAAGGACAATACATAGTCATTTATTTGATCCACAGTCTCAATCCTACTAGCTAATATTGCTTTTGACTTTAAATAATTTTCGTCCGTGTAGTTTTGAAGTAGCTCAGGATATGTGGATGAAACTATTGCTTCAATAGGGTCATTGAATTTTGAAATCAAGAATTCTGGTGGAATTTCAATGTCAACAACTCCATCATTTGGTTCAGATAATTTTCCATCTCCAACTTTAACTATCCAATCTGAGAACTCTTAAATTTTTGATGTTGTAGATGTTTGCAATCCAGATTGTAATAATCACATATTCTTTGTTAATGTTAATACCTCACAGTGGTCCCATAAGTATGATGCATTAATGGTTGCATGGACAATGTCTGACCGAGTTCCTCTAGGAATGATTGGTAGTATCTGTTTAAAGTCTCCTCCAAAAACTATAACTTTTCCTCCAAGAATTGGATTGCTTCTTGTTTGGTCTTTCATTATGTCATTCAATGTTTTGTCTAGAGCTTCAAAACAAAATTTGTGTGTCATTGGGGCTTCATCCCATATTATAAGATGAGCTTGTTTTAATAGGTGTGCTACATCAGAACCTTGTTCGATATTGCAAATCAAATTTTCCTGTGTAGGTATTGGAATTCTGAATTTAGAATAAGTTGTTCTTCCTCCGGGTAACAAAAGAGATGCAATTCTACTTGATGCAACTGTTAGTACAATTTTGCCATGTGATCTTATTGCTGAGGATAATGTTTTCCACATGAACGTTTTCCCTGTTCCCCCATAGCCGTACAAAAAGAACATTTCTCTTATGTTGTTCATCACTGCATTATTGATCTTTTCGAATATTTTCTTTTGTTCACCTGCGTAAATAAAGTAGTTAGTTCATGATAGTATCATCTTAATCATATTACAATAACTGTTACCTGTCATGCAATTAAAGTTTCTTTCGAATATATTATGTTCTTCACGAACATTGTAATCAAGTTCAGAGTATATCAATCTATTGACACAATGAGCTGTTACAAATCCATCAGGGTAAGGCATAGATGAAAATTGCTTTAAGGTTCTTCTATTGTTTTGTAGAAGTTGTTCGATTTCCCACAAAGTCAAATTTTTCACAATTTCATTGCTGAGTTGCAGTTCTTCATTATAATGTATGAATTTTATAATACAAAATTTCGAAATAAATAATTCATTTATTATGGAGAAATTGTGTACCTAGATTGTTAGCTATTAATCTTTCCCTGAATAGTATTCCATCAGACAACCAATTCGAAGTTTTTTTCCATACTTGATTTGGATTATTGAGATTGTCAGAAAATAGCATGGTGACAAATAGTTTCCTCAGAAAATGTCCAGATCCCCAATCTTTTGCTTCTTTAATGGCTCCTATGTATTTATTATCATTTGCTAAGAATCTAGATGCTTCACAAGCATCTCTAAAAGTTGGGTACACAATATTTTTAACTGTTCTAATATCTTGGTAACACAATGGGCCTTTGACTACTATTAGCATTCTCCTTAGATAGAAAAGTTCTCCTGTGCTTGGCGGAACCCAAATTAATCTTCCAATTGTGTTTCCCATTTTCCCTTGTTTCCATGTTCTATCTTTTTTGACATATACAAACTTCGAAACTATCTGTGGATAAGTTAAACTTCTGGCTTCTTCATGCTTTTTGTTGCATTCCATCCAACCTGATGATGAAGGATTGACCCCAACCAAGGATGAAGGCACATGCTTAAGAAGACTAAGCATGTTTAGAAAGGAAGTTCACTAATCCCTCATCCCTTTCATTTGTGTTTGTTATTTTTGATTCCTTAAATTGACTTAGTTGAATCAACTTTAGTTGAATTGTTGACCTTTGACTAGGTTTGACTTGTTGACTATAGTTGACTTGACTTAAGCCAACATGCTAATCTATGTTTATTTGCTTTGTAGGTTAATTAGGAGTAAGAAAGCAATGCTAGGTGGCGCATGGTGATTGGGGAGCATAAATGATGTGGAGGAGAGAGTAAAGCAAAGGCATAAAGCATAAAGTAAAAGCCATGAAGCAAGTGTACCTATGTACCTTTTGTCTCCTTTGTTTTTAGCACACTTCGGCCAATTTTTGGAGACATATGAGACACATTCTTTGTCTCCTTTTGTGCTAGAACGAAATTAGCCTTGCACACACCATAGTTGGCTCTTTTGTCTCTCATTTTTGTAACCTTATTTGACATAGCTTCTAGAAGCTAGGGTTAGGTTTTTGTAGAGACATCCTTAGGTATCTTTTATTTTCTTAGAGACCCCTAAACTCTTCTATATAAGGGGTGCTCCTAGACATGTAAAAGGGTTGAACATTTTGAAGTAAAAACACTCTTGTGTCTCAACCATTTGTGAGAGTTTCCTCCCTTGGGAGTGAATA
>Ga0214544_1010166_pt1 | contig 14070 bp, 6 predicted proteins | sample CNSS3metaG_FD_160074 | JGI IMG/M metagenome (GOLD analysis project Ga0214544, IMG submission 160074) | Root nodule microbial communities from cowpea collected in UCLA plant growth center, Los Angeles, California, USA - CNSS3 | ecosystem: Host-associated > Plants > Roots > Nodule | place: USA...
TTTCTATATATATATATATATATATATATATATATATATATATATATTCTTGTCCCTTGAAAAAATTTAGATATTATTTATACTCGATCAACGTAAGATTTCTTATAAAAAATATGACGGATTCAGATAATATTCATAAGTACAGATTTTAAAAATATCTATAAAAATGAATTTATTTATCCTCTATTTAAAAAACAAGATATAAAATTCTGCATACATATTATCTCAAATATAATTAAAGATGTCATGCTCGGAACTTTCTTCCTTCCATATTAAAATTATTTTTTAAGTCAAAGATAAAATTCAAAATTTTAGAAAAGAGAAGTTATCGTGAGCTTGTGTTAGCTTAAAATGGTTTGGGCTATAAAAGTTTTTTTTTTTTTTTTATGAGTTATTAGTTCATGAAATACTCATCGAAATTTTCGATATCTCTGTGAAAGAGTAATAATGTCAAAGTCCAGTGTATTACTCTGCTGCAGCTGTGCCCTTGCCATAATATATATTTACTGTTGCCATGTGCTGTTCATGCATGTTCCTCCTTATATATTCAACTGTTTTCACTTATTTTATAACAAGATATTATTAAACTTTATAAGTTACTTTTTTATTTTATAAATAATCATTTTATTATAGATAGCTATTGTAATTTAAAAAAAATTAAATTTAAAAATATTGTTAAATTAAAAAAAAATACTTAAAAGGTAAATAATTTAACAAAATTATTATTTAAAAGATAAAATAATAGTTGTTTAAAACATAAAAATAAAAAACAAAAATATGTACACTTATTATACCATTCTTATACAAACAAGTATATAAAATAAGTATATTTTTCTTGATCATCAGTAATATAGGTCTAACTTTATTTTCATCGAAAAGATAGAGGATGAATCTAATGAGGTAGGAGTCGAGGTCGCCCACTAAAATAAAAGTTTACCTCTGATATACATGGTAAAGAAAATCTAAAATTTTTTGTACAAGTAGTATAATAATTAATATCTTATCATTGATGGAGATAATTTGACCATGGGCTGATAAAAATAAAATATTGACCATGGACACCATGTCAATTAGACAAACTATGCCTAATAAGGTAAAGGGGTTGTAAGAAAATTTTTTCCTAGTTATTTAATAATTTTGTTTTATTATGCGATATAGTATATTTTCATTCTATTATGTCACAATAAAATAAATTTAACGTCATTGTAATAATCATTTTGTAGATCTTTATTGTATCTAGATTATTATCTTATTGCTATTGACTTTTTAATATAATTAATTTTTCTAGATCATAATTTTTTTGTAATTTATACTTTTTCAACTTAATTTCTATAAAATAATTGGGTTTTCAAAAAAAATTATTAGAAAAATTGTAAGATGAGATTTATAACTTTTGACATTTAAATCATAAACGTGAAAAACTTTGTACGACAAAGAATTAATTAAATACCTGTAACTTTTGACAATGAGAATTATGCTCTAATTTTGTTTTGAACGTTAACTGTGATGAAAATAATCAATAAAAATGTAATCAATCAGAAATAATAATCTATAACTTACTGCTTAAAAATCATAGATTTTCTTTTTTACCCTTTTCACATAAATTTGTCTTAAAAATAGTTCTTGCTACTCTCTGACAATAACAGATGAAACTCAATATTGAATTAGTAACAATTTTACTTTCTTCGACACGTAACAGTAATAATAATAATAATCTAGCTGGTACCAGTACTTACTAATACCAAGTATTTAAATTAGTTCAAATGAAGATGCCATATTATAAAAACAATAAATTAAATTCTACTTGACGAAACAAATCAAATCTCTTAAAGTCGTCTCTTAAGTGGTCAAAATCGAGGTGCATTTTGGACCTTGCAAAACTTGACTTAGAAAACAAAGTTTTATTTGCTATTTTTTTACTTGTTGGTGTTTTTAAAAGAGAGATTCAGGCGTTGATATAGGAAACTATTCTCAAGAAACATGTAATATGATACTAGCGTGGAAGAAAGAAATATGAAAAAAAGTACACGCTAAATTTTGAATAAGCCCTGTAACGTTGAAAAACGAAAAATAATATAGCAAATTGAAGATATAATTATTAGCATCTTGCAATTTTAGACATGGGAAGCATGTTACATATAATTTGATTTTCGTATAAATACACGAATGACAGAACAAAAAAACTATAGTATGTGTTACTGTCTCTTTGGATGGTGTGTAGTGAGTGATGTCACTGAATTTTATTGTTCTTTTCCGATGTGCTGCCAATAATACATTAATAAAAAGACAGAAAAAAAAATGATATTTTGGCCACTATAATGTTCTGCAAAAGAACAAAACTACAGTAAAGAGATCATATATATAGCAAACAAGTTCACTTTTTTGCAGAAATTAACGTAAGTAGAGTTATTTAGCTTTTAGTGTATGTGATTGGTTTTTGCAGGGATTGACAGATGTAACTGTAGGGATTGGTTGGTTTAAAAGAAACAATAAATAAAAGGTTGTTTGGTTTGAACTTTGAAAGAAGGGATCTTTCCCTAAGAAAAAAAGATTTAACAACTAAGAAGAGTTGTTAGGAAAGATGAGTCTATACGCATATGGTCACATGCAACTGAGTTGGCTATGTCGTAATGCCAAACAACAAATTAGACATTCTCTTAAACTAAATCAACATTTAACATCTCAATATCATTCATTTCAAAGACAAGAGATAAGATAGCAAAAAGTGCTGCATTACTTTAAGTATTTTAGCACCATTTTTCAATTAAAATTAGATTTTCATTTAAGTAGTTTGTGTAATAAAAGTTCAAAAATTGTTTCAGGAATAAGTAATACCAAGATATATAAATGTCTCTTTGGCATAAAACTAAAGAAAAGAAAAGTATTTTCCATGTCAGTTCATAAACTTAAACTCTTTCTTCGCTAGTAACATGCTTAACCATGGTCGTGCACACCTACCATTTTCATTGTGATTATAAAATTGATGCTAATAATATACAACAGCCTCATCCATCCGCAGATTACTAAACACAACTTAGATGCTTCACGCAACTTATAATTAGCCTCCATTTTTAAAGCATTCCCAGAGTCAATATCACAGTTTCTCAAATTGCCAGACTGTTCGTGAAACAGACCTTTGTTGTTTCTCTCATCAATCATTCTCCAATTATACATTTTATCTTCCTATTTAACTATTTATTTATCAACTACATATTTTTTTGTTGTTCATGCTCAAGTGGGGTCATGTTGAGTATATATAAGTGGATACATAACATTGACGTTGGAACCAACTCGAAGAAGCAAAGTACAAGAGTTATAGTAACATGGAAACTCCTAACTTTGTCTTCTTCTCCTTGCTTCTTCTCTTGATTAGCACAACTATAAGCTCAGCTCAACTCACTCGTGGCTTCTACAACAATGTCTGCCCCAATGTGGAGCAGTTGGTACGCTCTGCTGTTGCACAAAAGTTCCAGCAGACTTTTGTCACTGCTCCTGCCACTCTGAGACTCTACTTCCATGATTGCTTTGTGAGGGTGTGTGCACCTTCTTCATCACTTCATCGTTTTCTTATCTCAGCTTGCTTTGATTTCGCATATACCTCTAACTATTAACCATATCAGTTAACTAAAACGAAAATTATGCGTGCACAGTTTTGCATTCAGGAACCTGCACAAAACTATATAGAGGCTTTATACAATTAGTCTATGCCATCAGTTTAAGAACATTTTTCTAGTGAAATGAAACTATATATATAAACAAATTTGTTGTTGTGCACACAGGGTTGTGATGCTTCGATTCTGCTCGCAAATAGTAACTCAGAAAAGGATCACCCTGATGATATATCTCTAGCTGGAGATGGCTTTGACACGGTGATTAAAGCCAAGGCAGCTGTTGATAGTGACCCCAAGTGCCGGAACAAAGTCTCTTGTGCTGATATACTCGCTCTGGCTACTAGGGATGTTGTAAATTTGGTATGATTGCAATTTCTCTATGAAATTATTGGCAAACATTTCTAAACCATTTGATCGAATACCAGGCATGCATGCAGATTAAGAGTTGTACACCGTGTGACATTTCATTTTCTAACAGTAAAAAGTGCATAAAATTGTAGGCTGGGGGACCATTTTACGATGTTGAATTGGGAAGGCGTGATGGTAGAATATCTACTATTGCAAGTGTTCAACGCCATCTTCCTCACCCTGATTTCAATTTGGATCAGCTCAACTCCATGTTCAAGTTCAATGGCCTATCTCAGACAGATATGATTGCATTATCAGGTATTTTCTTTCACTGACAAAAAAAAGTGTTTTTTTTTTATGCAGTCATACTTTTTAAAACAAGAGAGTAAAGAATGTTAAATATGTTAGGTGCACACACAATTGGGTTCTCTCACTGCAGCCGCTTCTCGAATCGAATCTACAACTTCAGCCCCAGAAACAGAATCGATCCAACGCTGAATTTACAATATGCTTTTCAGCTTAGACAGATGTGCCCCTTAAGGGTTGATCCTAGAATTGCCATAAACATGGACCCTGTGACGCCTGATAAGTTTGACAACCAATACTTCAAGAATCTGCAGCAAGGACGGGGTCTCTTCACCTCTGATCAGGTGCTGTTTACAGATTCAAGGTCAAAGGCCACAGTCAACTCTTTTGCATCAGATGAAACAACTTTTCAGAAAGCTTTTATTGATGCAATTACCAAGTTGGGAAGGGTTGGTGTTAAAACGGGAAATCAAGGTGAAATTAGGTTTGATTGCACCAGGCCAAACTAGAAAAAGTGCAACTATGCTATCGTCATCAGCAGCAGCAGCAGCATTATTCCATTTTGGAGTTTGCATGAGTATTTTTAGTCTATGACGGCTTGAGTTTGAGTTTGCATCAATTATGTATATTTGATAATTCATTATTGTGTTAATAATTAATGGAGTTCTCAAAGCCCCATTCATTGCTTCCAGTTATTACATGATCAATATTGTATGATTAATGCATAATGTTTTTAGAAAATAAAAATATTGAGTAAATTATTTTTTAATTTCTTCTTCTTTTCAATAAAATAGAAGCACCCCTTTAGGTTTGATTTATTTGTTGAAGATTGGAAAAATGTTATTCTAGTTGAAATAATTTAGTGATTATTTTATAGATTTTAAAAAAGTTTCATTTATGTTTATTTACGATCAGAAAAATCATTTCATTAGAAAATAATTGTTTTTATGAAAAAAAAAGGTATAAATAACATCTTGTTGAGATTCCTGATATTTCGTTGTAACAAATAAAATAATGATTATCTTTCGAAACAAAGTGATTCATTAGTTATAAAAAAAAAAAAAAAAAATTAAACAAACCGAGATTTTTTTTTTTTTTCATCCAATTATAACCTTCCGATAATAGTGTTTTGGGTTAAATAAGTTAGTTTTATATTGTTCATTTCTCCGGGACCATTTTTAAGAGTTTACGTTTCTAAAAGGTAAACTTATCCAAATTATGACAAACGGGTATTCTGTTATTTATATTATTATTTTAAGAGTTTTTTTTTTTAAGAAATTATTGTTTAAAGAGTTAGTAAAGTCAAATGAATTATTAAATTTGGATGATGTGGGGTAAGATAATGTTTTACTCTCTTTTTTTAATGTCATAGTTGTCAAAAAAAAAAATTCATAGTATCATTTTTAATGAAATCATCAATTAAGAAACACATATATTAGAGGAGTGACCACAAGAAACATAAAGTCAAAGTCAAACAATAAGCTTTTAGAAAAGTGATAGCTAGAAATAAGGTTAATGAGTTCGAAGATAAGTTTCATTAAGCAAAGAAGACTTTTAAAGATAATTTCGTCTTGTACACATGTTTTGACATTATTTGAATTAAGAATCATAAAGTAAGTAAAATAAAATAAAATTTAATATGATAATTGTTCTACAATTAATAATTAGTAATAGAGACAGAAATATATTTATATATATTTAACACGTCTCTATGTTTGCCTTTTGCGTTCATTAAGAAATATTTTGTATATTATGAGCATATATAATTTATTAAACCAACATTAGAATAATACGAACATCTTATAAAAATAAGTTTTAAGTTTTTTCTCCTTGACAAATTTTGTCCTAATGTTCGTAGTTTGAGTTCATAAATGAACAAATATATTTGGAATAATTCATGATATCCAGTAAAAACTAAAGATAACAAAATGGGTTAGGTTGACTGGTTTAAATTGAGTGTAGTCTTTAATTCATACAAAGTTTGCTCAATTAACCTGTCAAATTTAAGATAGACGGATATTTTATAAAGTATTGATGGATTATGTTATCTCTTTCTACTAAATTGATGGTTAAGTACTTATTTTATTTCTTTTAATAAATAAGTATATATTTAATAATAAAATATAGTGAATTTTCTTATGTACAGTAAATATTTTTTTAAGTCCGCATTGATTTAGAGAGTTTAATGTGAACTTAATTGGGTTGTGGGGTTTGAAAATTTTTAGGGGTTATAAAATTATGAAATATATTATACGATTGATAAAATAGATATGTTAGATGGAGAAACTTGTTATTTTATTTTACTCATATACTCTATCTGTATATAATAAGATGTAACATAGTATAAGAATATAAAATACTTCCTAATTCTAAAATAATAACTCATTTTTAAAATTAAAAGATATTTTTAAAAACAGACATATTTCTTAAAATCTAATTTAAATAAAAATATATATTAAGTAAAAATTTTCAACAATGAATCATATAATAAATCCTATATTTTCTATAAAAAGAAGCAACTAAAGAAGTAATTTGTCTTATTACAAAAATGAGCAGTCAAGAAGATACGAAATGCAAAGAACAATGTCTACGTCCAAACCGCAGTCCATGTGAAATATTGTTCGGATCAGTTAAATCAACTAGGTGTATTCTTCACCCTTCGTTACATATTACAAGATGGTCAATCAATAATCACACGAATTGAAAATATTTGTCAAATGACTTTACATGAAAGTAAAATTAAGGTGAGATTATTAATAAAATTCATTTCTTTTATGAAATTATTGTAAAATAGTGTAATAAAAATGAGAGGTCTTAGTTGGAAAATAAGATTAGATTACACTGTTACTAAAATTAATTTAGAAAATAAATAATGATCAGAACAATGAAATAATTAAATTCAGTTTTTTTCTCAGTATAATTTAGACTTAATTCTTAAGACCTATCATTGGTTTTAAAATTGGATTTCCCCTGTAAACAAGGAAAATATAGGAATATGATCTTATCCAGACAAATTAGTTAAATTCAATACTTTTAAACAGTTATCACAAAATACAAGGAAAGGTAAAGCTTCGTAAAATTAAGAAAAATAAATAATTAAATTCAAGTTTGAGAAAGTTCTATCATAATGTTGTTAAGATAGTGTTTATAAAAGCTATAATAATTAATCAAGATGTTGTTAAAATCAAGTGTTTATAAAAGTTATAACCATTAATTAATATTAGACTACAATTTCTTTTACTTAAAAATGTAACAATTTAAATGTTAAAGTCAACAATTGATTTATGCTATGAAATAATTGATGTGGTCCGCAATAATTCAATATATGATCCCAACTTTAATTCTTAAGATCAAGTATCGATTCAAAGATATATTTTTTTTTTCATAAAACAAACTCATTCTAGTTAGTAAAACGATCTAATAGTGATGGAAACGCAATCCGTATTTCTTACTTTTTTTCATGATTTTTTTGTAAGTATTTACATAAAAATATAATTCTGATCTAAATTTCTAATATTTATAACACTAATATTTCAATATATTTGAATGAGTTAAAAGTTTATCAACCTCATCTTATTAAGAGTTAGTGTTTCTAACTCCCACATAATGAATGGATAAATAAAAATAGTAATTTGAGTTAGAAAGATAAAATTAATAATATAATTATGTTCTTTAAAAAATACCAAAGTGCACAAAATTATAGTGGGCGCTTAAAGTGCCATACCTCCGTCTGACCCCACATCGGTACGGGAAACGTTTTCCATTCATTGCATGGAGCATGTCGTTTGAAGGGCCCATAGATGCTGAAGACCACAACCTACCCACTACGCATCACAATTTTTTCACCCCACATACCTTAGTTTTTGAGCATCAAAGTAAACTTCAAAAAATCTTTTTAGTTTTGATGGATAAATTGAAATATCAAAAGTATCATCCAAGAACACACAGACACTGCACAAATTTCATTGTAATGGAAATCTATGGTTCATTTCACTCAAGAACTCCCTACTTCGTCTATTCTCTTCTAATGTGAAACTTACTTTATCATCATGCGAACTTACTTCTAATGTGAATCTTTCACCACCAAGCTCTGTTGCTTTTTTATTTATGACAATAATTTCAGCGATTTTTTGGGTATTACATATACAAACAAAAAAGGTTGCATGTTTACAAGAAAAAGGGTGTGCACTTTTAATTTCTTCTTACTTACTGTTGTAATTTCATAAGCACTCCGATACCCAGATCAAACCACTACTAAGACAGCTTCTACCTGATACAGACATTAGAATCACGCTATCTTTCGTAAGATACAACTTCTGAGCAGACAAAATCATGAATCCAACTGCATATGGAGACTGCTCTGTTTGAAAGAGAAAGAATCATGGGCATTGATTATGTGACTGTCATGTGATGCTCATAATTATTGTATCCTTTTTTGAGTTTATCAGTATATTGAGAATGCATATTATGCTATACTTAAATACTCGGTGCATCCAGTGGTATGAACTTCAGCATTTACAATAGGATAGTTCGGTTAGAATGTTGAGAACGAAAATAGTTTTAGAAGCACTGAAAATTAGCTACTATCTCTATACAAAAGGGCACTGAGAAGTGGGTGTATAAGCTATCTGTTTATTATTGGAATAAAGTAGAAAGTAATCTAGGAATCTGAATGCATGAACCATATAAATTCGGTGGTCCATGTATGGTTGAAAGGATCCAAACAAGTTATAGTGCTATTTAAGCTTTAGACCTTGAGAAAGCCAATGTGGCCCCTTTCCTTCCCGAGTAAATGTCACAGTGGTGCTACTGATTGGAGTGGTGGGGTCACTGTATTCTCCTGTTCTATCTGATTTGAAGGAGGCAGATGAATTCAGCTTCCTAGTTTTCCCACTGGTTGAGTTTGAGCATGCTAATTGAGGTAATTGAGAACTCTTGTTAACTTGACTACCTCCTATACTTAGTGTCAAATCCACTTCCATGTCTTCACCATAGCCACTAGTACTTATTTTACAACTCTGAAATGCTGCAGTGTGGGAGCTAGGCCCTGCCTCACCTTCATCAAAGCCACGCCCTTGAGAAAAAATGTCCTCCTCTGCAGGCCTTTCAAGGTCAAAACCCTTTTGAATCTTTATGCTGTCTGACCAGCTTCTAACATTTTCTCTTGACCGAACATCCTCTCTCAAATTTTCAACACCGAAATCAGGCTTCTGTGACATCTGTGTCGTTTGATGTTGCGGTTTAATGAGATGTGGATGGCTTGCATCTATCTCATTCCTGTGCTTCCAAAATCTCTGTTGTCTGCTTTCGTTTTTGAGCTCATCCATCAACATCTTTTGCACACTGTATACCCGGTGTAGCTCTCTTACCTGCAAATTCCAAATTCTCATAATTTTCAACAAGTAAGAGATTCAACTCATCATGCCCTTTCAACAGGATTGGTACTAATATTTCACTTTTACATATACTAGGTTATTGGAATTTGTAATAAATAATAAATGAAGTTTCAGAGTAATGACAATTGATGATAGATAAGATGTCATGGAAGAAGGACCTCATCACACACTGATTTTCAAAGCAGTATCATTTTATTGTCATTTTACAGTCAAAATGCAGTGCTGCGGCCTCAAAGATAAAGAAAAAGAAAGGCCACTGAAATGGAAAGGCACTCTGCTTCAATCTCTAATGCTCTTGAATTCAAGCCTATGCAACTATGTCGCAACATGAATTTTGTATTTGTTAAGATGAAAAGTACAATCATACAACATCATCAGAATACCTGGTGTTTGAAGATGTCCTCATGCATCTGCATTGTCTTTTTGATGGACTCTACACTGTTTCTGTCAAGCATCCTATCCATGGGACCTTGCAGTTTTCTGATTCCAGTCCTCTGATTCTTGTTCTGATAATTCTCCCAGACATCCACTCCACCCACAGCTAAGTTGGTGCTGTCTACTATGGTTGCTAGAAGATTTATGGAATATTCAATTTTGGTTCCCATGCCTGAAAAAAGAAAAAAAAGTTTATTTTTTTCCAATTTTCTTCTATCACACCTTATGCCTCAAAGTCAACAAATTAGAAAATTTCCTTTTAATGAGAAAATCCTTGAGAGAAGTAATAACGAATAAAACATGTCTTGTTCCTTTCTCTGCTTTTTAGGCTAAGCAATGCGCTTACGATCTCTCGAGCTAAAATGTGAAGGTGGGGACAAAATTCAATTATGCCGAGGTTGGAGAATTTAATTTAATATCTAAAGGGCAAAGGTTGGTTGAAACTGCAAACTCAGAATTTTGGACTTGTTGAAACCCACATTTGTAGGCAACCATACCTGACACATGGCAAGAAATTGAAGTGAAAGTTCAACAGGATTTCCCAGTCATGATAAGCTGACATTATCCTGAAAGATTCTGTCACTGCCCTTTTTGGTGCACAAATGCAGGCAATATATAGGGAAGATTCTGGTTTATGTTGTGAGATAATTTGTCAAAATAGGGACTCTCACTTTAGCAACCAAAAGTGGAGAGAGAGAGAGAGAGAGAGAGGGGACCAAGAGAATTATGCATTGAAATGTTCAAACGTGCAATCAAACATTGCTGGGACACTGATGCAGCGTGTAACATGAACAAGGCAACAGTGAAACCAACTAATATGTGGGTCTGTGATTGTATGATGAAAGCATCACTATAAGGTCTATAACAGTGGTTTTCATCCCCTACTCCTAGATATACTGGCCTCACAAAAGTGTCCACTTATCCTTGTTTCTTTTAAAGCTACCCTCTTTTCAGCTATTCTGAAGACAGCAACCAAACTTTATACACAGTGAAGCTAAAGTAAATAGGAACTAGAAAGAACTCACTAAAACTCAAAGATCACACAGACTGACATGTGCAAAGTAGTCAACTTATTTTCCTTTTTAAGTTATTCTGGAAACTTTTGATGTACCACCAGGGTTGGATAATTGAAATCACTTCCATGGAAATTACAAATTTCAAACTAACAAAAAGAAATAAATACTCATTGAATCTCAGAAGGCAGAACTGCAACACGAGACCTTATCCCACCATCTTTGGAGATAACACATGAAGAAAATATGAATAACTAAACTCGTTAGGATTTTGTACCTAATTCAAGTTAGTGGAAACATATCTGTGTGGTGCTGTCCAGAAAGCTGTACCTGTAATAAGAAGTACCAAAATAGCAGCTTTCTGTGATGAAGGTCATTGAACATGTTGTTCTCTGATGGCAGCCTTTATAGCCATGAATGAGGCTTAGAAGTAAGAGGAATTGTAACATTAGAAAGGGCCAATTGTAACATTCCCAAGGCAAAGGACGGATCAATCCAAAGAGTGCAGCACCTGGGGAATCAGAAGAAAGCTCATTGACAGCATCAAATCTCTTGGCATATGAGAACCATTCAACCCTTTACTAAGAAACAACAAAGCAATAACAGCTCAAATTTAAAACTGTAATCATGAGTTTAATAATTCAGGCTTGACAGGCTGTGAGGCAAGGAGGCAAGAGAAAAGCTGGAGTAGCAATGTGTCTGTTTCTGTATGTATGAGTGACTATGTGATATTTAGAGAGAGAGAGATGTATGTTCATATTATAATATAGAAACATTTTTTTTTCATTTGTATAATACTAGCACTTACTGTAGTTGATTGTATTTTGTACATATCGTCGTTGCTTTACTGTAATGTGGGAAAGGATATATAGAAGAGAATGGGACCACAAAGATGTATAATAATAAAAACAAATGACACTCAACATGAGCCAATGTAGGCCAGTGAACAAGATATTCCAGACAAGCTCTTGCAGGACTTAATCAAGATATGCATCAGCAATCAAAGTTAGTGCTTATTTACTATACCACCAACAACTTCTTTCTCTTTAAACATTTTTCGTTTTTCAAATTCATCACAAACCAATTTCAGTTGATGGATTCCTCTATTTCTCTTCGCATCAAGTATTTCAAATTATATGCCTATTTCTTGGCATCATACACATTTTTCTTCTCTGCCTGCCAAAATTTTCTCAGCAATTCTTTTCTTACTCTCAAAATATGATTTACAACATGGTCTCTAAGTGGCGGAAAATTAGGTGAGTTTTATTTTCAAAAAGCGGTTTTGGATTTTCGGTATCAGAAAGCTAAATTCCACTCGCTTTGTTATATTTGCTCTGGAAGAAGAAAGCAAGAAATAATAGGTTGATTGAAAATTAAAGTCATCGATAACTTTTATGCGTCTGGTCATAGCGATATTGTATACTAATACGTTGAAAAAAGATGCATTTAATAGTGTAAACAGAAAGTGGTCTAATAATGCATTCAATGGATGCCCCCTCTTCTGTAGTTGTCCTACAAGTTAAAGATTAGTTATTATTTTCTTGTTAAAACACGTGGATCTTTTGTCAAAAAAGAGCTATACTATAATATATTATCACATCAAACAACCCTTAGTATCGTTATTATTATATCAAGTAATATAATAGACCTTTATAATGTCAGAGTTAACAATATCTAATGATTCTATGCATTTCTTTTCATTTTTTTAATTCTCGGTGTTCTTGTTATTAAAGAACCCATTCATCTATGATCAATCTAATCTGATCTGATCTAATCGTCAAAGTGAACAAAGAAAATTTGTTAATAAAAATTAAAAGAAAACAGTGCAGTTAGGACTTTAAGACTCTGATAAGAGAGTTCTGGTACATATATCACTTTCCCCCTAAAAAGTTGAAGGGCAAGAAATACCACACACCTAAACTTTACGACCTTCCTAGCCTTCAAAATTCTGATCCTGAAAAATCAGAACCACACACGTGTCTGTTTGTCGAAATCATGAGTCTGATTATTAAGCAATGCATAGATTTCGGTACTTAAAATCTGCTTTCATCGTATATGTGGGCATGCCTGTCTTTGTCTCTTATTTGTTAAGTTTCTGTCTGATTGCTCAATAGTATCAAATAGTGTAGCCATAAATGCAAAAAATAGGTTTGGCAAATAGAAGAACAACACGCGTGACAATTAATAATATACCACCCATAATCCCCTATCTTGTCTCGGAGGAAATTGAATGGGAAAGCATTAATCAAAATTTCAGAAAATGGTCGCCATCGCAGTTTTGTTGCCTCAATCTTAAAAATAATTTCTCTTTAATCTATTTAACATATTAAAAAATTCATAACAAAATGTTTACTGTATTTAATTTATGAAATTTATTCAAATTGAAAAGTAATTCCACTGATTAATTATCAGCGTCGAAATAAATAACTCTGAAAAATGTGAGACTGCTTTCGATTTTGTTGAAGAGTGAAGTTACATTGTTACCTATGTGATTATATTGTCCTTTTTCTATTAAAATTATCTGTTATCATTATTCTCTTTACACCACCAGAAAGATCTGCTAGCAGACACAAACTGGTGGTGGACATCGAAAGTTGTCAGAATCAAAGATGAGTTTTATATCCAGCTTGACTTAAATGAGTTTCTTCTAAAAAAATTATTTTGTCAACGTCCACTAGAAAAAAGAGTTATTTCCTTCGACTTTAAACTCTACTTTTTAAAATAAATACAGAAAATATATTGCCTTCGTACCCGTCTACTCCTAATGTAAAATATTCTTACATTTATTATTAAACTAAAATGAAAAAATACCACCGATATTTTAAAATTAAACTAGGCCTGTTTGGTTTTCTATAACAATCATAAATCAGGATTCATCTCCTTGAACTCTTTTATTGGTGGTTTGGTTAGGTCTACGTTTCCTTTGTCTTTTTTTTTTTTTTTTTGAAATTTATTTTTCAA
>Ga0214544_1010174_pt1 | contig 14061 bp, 9 predicted proteins | sample CNSS3metaG_FD_160074 | JGI IMG/M metagenome (GOLD analysis project Ga0214544, IMG submission 160074) | Root nodule microbial communities from cowpea collected in UCLA plant growth center, Los Angeles, California, USA - CNSS3 | ecosystem: Host-associated > Plants > Roots > Nodule | place: USA...
TATATATAATTGAAAAAATTAGATATTACTAACATCCATACATATACTAATTAAGATGAAAATTCTCTGTAAAAAATGAAATCCAGTTGAAATACTATTCTATCCGTCATTACTAATTTATACAATGTAATTATACTTAAAATAATTAAATAACGTATATATGAAGTGGTTAATAATTTATTTTTAAAATAAATTATCGTTATTTTATAAACAAAGGAAAAGTTTGACCGAGCCTTTTTCCTTTTCAAAATAAAATAATTTCAACATTATTTCAGTTATTCTGTTTGAGTAGAATGTAATAAAGTCATATTAATTAAGTATTAAATAATTATTTAACAAAATTATTGTTATTTGTTAATTGCAACGCTTATTTATTTATTTATTTTTCCATGAATAAATTCAAGAGTTTTAATTTTGATGCAAATAAAAACTTAAAAATAACATGCAGCCACATTTCTAGAAGATAATTAACTTTTCAAACATACCACGGCTGTATAGAATTGTTCTCATGATTGAACACTAATTTACCAGATGACAATGTAAGAAAGTTATAAAAATAAATCGTTAAATAAATATTAATATTTGATGCACACTACACTTTACATCAATAGTAAAATAAAATAAAAAATAAAAATCTAATTACATCAATGTCTTGTATTGTTATTTAATTATATTTAATGATTAATAAAGGTTAAATCCAATGAAGTGATGAGTTATAATATTTTATAATAACTATTTCATGTCTCAATTTCTTCCAAGTAATAAATTCGATAATTCCTATTACTCATCACCATCTTGAAAGTAAAAAAAGTGTACTATTATTTAAATCCTTAAAAAGAAATTGAATTAAACAATGTATAACTTTTAAATTGAATTAAACAATGTAAAACTCTTTACCTTTTACAATAAACAAAAACTATTTCATATATTACATTAATTTCTTTCTCTTTTCATCCCAAAGTAACACACACCATAGATGAATTGTTTATTCTTGAAAGTTCTAGGGTGCATGAAGATCAATCCATGATGAAAAAAAAAAAAAAAGTGTAAGTGAAGGACCATGAGGAATAAAGCCCTAGACATATCTTTTTTATAGATGAGGTATATAATCTACGAAAAAAATAGTACTAAAACAAAAGTTGTTCAAGTAGGAGTGTATCTTTTTTTCTTCTTCTTGTACATGCATTGTATCTTTTTTTTTTCATGTTACTTTTTCCTTTTTATTTGTTTGTTCTTTTATACTATTCCTAGTTCCTTGTTTCTACCACTTTTCTCCACAAAAGCATTTGTATGAGAAGAGTAAAACCCGCCATCATCTTCGGAATTTTCCTTTCCAATTTCTTCTCCCACTCACTTCACCTTTACTTTTTCTTCCCTCTTATATATGTATAATACTCTCATTGTTTTCTCAATTTTTTCTTAATTAATTTTCTTATTTTCATACGTTCTTAAAACTTTTATTAACGTGAACTTGGACAAGTCTTTTATAGATGAAATTTCTCTTTTCAAAATTTGAATATTTAGGTGAAGTTAGGATATGTTTGGTTCAGCGAATTAATTCTCCAACGCAGAAAAAAGAATTAGTTGTTTTTCATTCAACTTGATTTTTTATTTTTTAATTGATTTTGAAAACCAAACACGTACACATACTCATTCTACATTAGAAAATCAAAATTTGATGCAAAATCAAACACGCATTTAAATGGTTGCCCATTATGAAGGTTTGGTTGGTTACAATTATTATTTAGGGTTAAATATGTTTTTGGTCCCTCAAATCTCAGTAAAATTAAAATTAGTCTATCTTCAACACTTTTGACCAATTTAATCATTCATTTTCAAAAATATGTGAATTTAGTCATTTTAACCAAAATTTTTTAAGTTTATGTAACGTTTCAAGCGTATTTCATGATAACATTTGAAATGTTTACCCCATTTGACACATTTTTCGCTTTAATGTTAACTCAAATATTATCATAAGATACGTTTAAAATGTCAAATAAACCTAAAAAAATTTGGTGAGAATGACTAAATTCACGTATTTCTAAAGATGAATGACTAAATTAATATAAAGTTTCGAAGATGAACTAATTTCAAAATTTACTGAAATTTGAAGGATCAAACATATTTAACCCTATTATTTAATTGAAATTTATTTTATAGGGAGCGAGAAATAAAAAATTTCATCTGCCATTAAAATAAACCATATACCTCATACTCCATTTCCTTTAAAAAAGTTGTATTGTGCATGTGCAATTTCTATTTAGTTTTCTTATTTAATCAGAAGAAAAAAAAAAGTCAAAATTTCAAATAAAAAACATCACGAGAATACTTAAAGACAAAAGTAAGGAGTAGTAAAAAGACAAAGAAGATAGCGGCGAGAGCGAACAGCAACCTTTACCTTTTCCTCCGACACATTGTAAACACAGACTTAAATGCTTCAAAATCTTCACTGTAAAGATTTGCGAAAGGAAAATAAAAATAAAAATCAATTACTCATTTTTAATTTATAATTTATTTTTTTGAATTTTTACTACTAGAAAATTTCAGGAAAAACACATGAACTTGTTTTTCAAAGGTTCAGACACAAAACCCACTCTTCTTTGACTTTAATCATCATTCCTAAACGACACCGTATTCAGCATTATACTTCTCAGTCTCTATATTTATATGCTTCGTTTCACTTCACTGTCACTCCAAAAATTCATTTGCCATGGCCGTTCCCTTCGCCCTGGTTTTCTTCGCCGCAGTTGTTCTTGCCGGAGCTTCCAGGGAGCTCCGGCCATCGGAACACGGCCTTACCTTCCAGACACTCTCACCGGCGGGGGCACATTCCTCGCCGGAGATGCGCTCCTTCTTCAACAGCGCCAACTCCTCGCCGGCCATGTCCTCCTCCTCAGACGTCGCATTGCCGCGGGCCATGGACTCCGGCGACGCCTCCCCGCCTGCGTGGTGGCAGTCCGCCGGAGGCCATGGAGGAGACGGCGTGGGGAAGGCGCTGACGGTGGCGAGCCTGGTCTGCGGCGTGGCCGGCGCGGTTCTGCTGGTGGTTTCCGGCTTGATCTATTTGTTCAAGCACCGAAACAGAAAGCAGAAGAAGCTAAACGCAGCGTTTCGCGTCGAGAATGGGAATGAAGGTGAAAATGATGAAGTGGAGAACAACAAATTGCAATTGGTGGTACGCAACCCCTAGAATTGCGCTCTATTGTTCACATTTTGATTTTGATTTTTCATTGCTTCGTTCATTTTTCTCAGTAGTGTTGTATGATTAATTCCACGTTGCATGTAAAGCGTAGCGTAACGGTGTTAGATTTATGACTTTATTATATAATAATATAATATATACTTTTTTTATTTATTTCGTGTTTTTCTATTCTTCTTTGTTAAATAACCAACACATATAATTAAACAAATTACTTTTATAAATATTATTAAGATAAAAAAAGTACAAAATAATAATTATAAAATGCGTGTACAAACATGACCTTATAAGGAATATACGTTATATCACAGGAATGCCCTCCCAAAATTTCTTCTTTTTCTTCTCCTTTTGACGCGTCGTACTGTTATTGATCAGGAATTCAAATACGGTTTCCTTTCAATCCAAATCCAAGAATGCTTCGTTCAGTTCTAGATTAGTGTTTCCTGTAATGAAGAGGAAATGTACATAAACATCAATTGATAAAAAATATGTAAAATGAATGATCAACTTAAATTGTGTACTCAAAATTTGAATAAATAGTCACTTCTTTTAAGTTTTCTGACAAAAGAAGTTGTTTTTTTTTTTATATAAAAGATAAAAAAAATGTTTTTTTAATCAGATAAACTGTTTTTTATGGGCACAATTACAGCAACTCAACCTTTGAGCATCTAAGATCTAATATTGATTCACTCATACAGATGGTCAAATTTCAAATCAACAAAATCTTGGAAAATTAGGTTATTCTGGCAATCAATGTTGTTCAAACAACACTCTTGGTCAAGTAATTACCCTTTTTTATCATTCATTTTTGTATTTAACTTTACCTTTTTATAGTATTACTGCACCAAGCAAGGTAAAGAAAACGTTAATAAAGTTAAAGTGTTGTTTAGTTAAATATTTATATATTTTCTTGAAACTATAGATATTCAAATACTTTCTTGATCATTTAAAAAAAAAAATCATAAATGACTACTATTGTAAAACAGAAAGTTACTAAACAACACCGGGATTATGCAGAAAATGGGAATAATTTTCACATTTCGCTCAAAATGAAACATGGGATAAAAATTAACAAATATATTTTATCACAGAAATTTTATAGTGATCATGCTTGTAAACTTAAAGGGTAGATATATATTCAGCGGGAGGAAAGTGGAAAAATATATCTAAGCTCAAATATATTATGGTTTTTTTAAGAATGCATTTTTGTATTGAAACAGAGACATGGAAACTGACATGCAGCTAATAAAATCCATTATTTCTGCATCAAAAACTTCATTAGGTGTGGTTTAATAATTTAGTTGTAAAAATTAGAGAAATGAACACAAAATGTCTAGTTATGTGTCATAGAATGATGGCCAAAAACAGCACAGAATTAGAAAAGAAAAATCTTGATAAGAAAATGGAAAGTTTAACTAACAGTAATTTACCTAATGATCAAAAGGCATCCACTCAAGTGCTAACTCTAATTCTCCAGATTCAACGTTCTGGAGCTTGATTAATATCTCCTGTTTAACTTTACCACCAACAATTTTGACTTCGCTATCATCTATAAGCGCATTGTCTTGAGATTTCATCCATATTCCTATCTGCATATCCTCAAACATACTAGGATCTCCATAGTTCATTGCAGATGAAATCAGGGGTTGAAGATCAATGTCTGCTTCCCCCATTATATCATCAGATGAAAAAAAGTCATAATCAAATACCTTCTGCAATGCAATGTAACCAGCGGTTATGATAATTTCCCATGTTTTTGTATCTTCATACCATAACACACACACACACACACACAAAGACAGCTAGAAGCATCACACATTCAGATCCAAATAAGATACCCCAAACGGGTGGCTACTTGCTCCAAACTATAGTCCCATTAGAGGATGGTTGGGGAAAGTAGTATTTGATGTCCATTGTAGACAAAGTGTGTAAGAGAGAAGGAACCTTTGAGTAGGGTTTGGTTGAGGTAACATATGGATTTGGTTTTACAATGAAAAAAGAGTCATGCATTGTTGAGTATTTGGATTTTCTGTTGGATTTTGCTGTGCTGTTTCTCTTGTTGTGTCTTCAAAATACACTGCTAAACACTAATTTTGATGTTTTAAAATATATTAAAAAGATTTTTAAAATACCAACATCAGTGTATTTTGAAGACACATTAGAGGACAACACTAAAAAATCCAGTAAAGAATCTGAACTCCATTGTTGAGGAATTAGGAAGAAGGAAGCTCGAGTGATTTGGATGCATATAGCAGAAATGTAGAATAGACACAGAGTTTGTTTCCATTTTCTAACAAAGACAAGATGAAATTCAACCTTACCAAATTCAATAATGGAAATGGCCTAGTGACAGACAGCATAAGTTCTTCATTCCAGACTGGATTCAAATTACTCTTTACTACAGTTGTCTGAACAGTCTGAAGACGTAGCACCAAAAAGCCAATTCAGAAAGAAATTTATCAATGTCTAGCACTCTTCAATTGAAAATTAAAAATAAAACATAAAGAACAAAAGTTTCTCAAGCATATATGCCAATGAGAACTGAGAACAACCAACCTGTTGGCCAAGTGTGAAGATAACATATGGATCACTGGTCATCATATCTCTGATAGCTAAATCTGTGCCTTTGATCACTTTTACCTTCAAATTTCCAATAAATCCTCCCTTTCCGTCCTGTCATGACCATAAATATCAATCAAACATCCAAGGAAAACCACTCCAATTACAAAGCTTTCATCTGAGTATAACATCAACTTAACTCAGTGGAGATGTAGTTTTTACATTGATATGCTAACACAACATATGGTCAACAAACAAACACAACTCCTCCAATCAAAGGAAATAAAATATGAAATATAATCACCTCATGCGAACCGCTATTATCCATAATCCCTTTACTATTCATTCTTCCCGACTTAATGCGCAAACTAGGTTTCACAAATTCTTGACGTTCATACTTCGACCTGCAGTAAAAATTGCCACAGTTAAAATGTCACTCTTAACTTGAGCATTGATAATTTTGGTATCATAGATTGTGAATAAAAAAATACTGGTCTCGTTGATGATGATGCAATGAGCAATATCCCAACCCCACCTTTGATCAGTCAATGATCAACCTAGGACAATGAACTGCCACTACAAATAGTAGCAGAAAATAACGTAATCTTGAAAATAAATGACTCCGGAAAGCCAAATGGTAAAAAAAACATGAGAAAGAGAGAGCATAGATGTTCATGTCAATATCATCAAAAGTAGCCTAAAAGCTTTACCCACTCTGTGGTGATCATAAATATCATAAATTTATAAAACTAGCAAAATGATGCTAAGAATGATGAGAAATTATCTAACCGGATGAAATTTTTGCGCAGCTCATGATTGGCATCTGGTCCTGGTTTTACACTTCCTTGTGAAATATAAGCCTCATAAATTGAATTAGCAGAAGAATTTCCTCCAACTTCAATCATTGCATCTATTTCCTCATCTGACCATTCATCCAATGTCACAGACAAAACCTGAAAGTAAAAGTAAAATGTTCTAACGCTTTAATTCATGGCCAAATAAATTAGTTCTTTACTCTATTTACTAGATAGACACAACTCATTGAAAAACAAGCAGGGCAAGATATGATTTAAAAAATGAAAAACTTCATGCACCTTGCCTTAGTGGCTTAGGTACGTCATCAAAATAGCTAGTTTACTTCTTAGTCAAGAGTTACAGAGATTCATTTCTTACTTCTTATGATTACAGATAGAATCTGTACCTGTAAGTTGGTTGGTTCTGCTATCTTTGATATAAAATTTCACTTGCATCATGTATAAATTTGGACAAATTCAGAATTAAAAAGACCTAGTTTTCTACATTTTATTTTCGATCATGTAAGAAAAATGTGAAAAAACTAAGCCTATATGACAATGTGAAAAGAACATGGCTGGTCTGCCAGCACATACAACATAAGACAGTAGATATGAACAAAGGAATGCACCCAAACAAAGTAAAGTTCACCCGACCACTTCATAGTTACAGACATTTAAGTGTGGCTGTTTGTTCTTTTCTCATCAAATCAAGTTGAACCCATTTCAAAAAATAACTAGCCATGCCATGTATGTAGGTTATTATTAGTTTCTCATTTTGTTCTAGACAAAAGAAGAAGGATTTCAGTTTATATATTCATTGGTAAAAATGAAACCTTCTAAGTAAAGTGGGTCAGGAACAGTTTACCTTTGATATATGAGCGCCAAGACTTCTGTGCACACCACAGCATTTTAGGCATATAAAAACTCCAATATTCGCTGATCTGCAGAAGCAATTAGAAAAATGATTCACAATTAGGAGGTAATATGCATCCCATATTTTCTATTTTAGCAAAATTCATGTAGTTAGCTTCTTATAACTTAGTCACAAGGATCATAAGAAATCCTTCAAGAAAATAGTCAACATTCAGACTCCAGTTTTGAGTATTATAATCAGTGATCATGACCATAAACCACTAAAAGAAAAAGAAAAAAAAAAGGTGCATAGGTGAATATACTTACGCCCATTGAGGATCTGGAGCATTACAATCAGCACAAAAACGATTATCTTTTTGAAGCAATAAATCCTTCAACCTTCTTTTACCTGTAAGAGACCTGCCAATCGTTCAACTTCTCAAGAAAATAACTTTACTTTCACAATTAGACATGGAAATCAGAATAAGTGAGTTTGTTTTGTTCTTCATGATTCATTGGTATCAAATATTTATGGTGTTTTTCTTCAAACATAAAAGAAGCCTGAGTTCATTCCATTATAAGAAATAAGCCTGTTCTTTTTTCTTCCTTGCCGAACCTAAAAGGTTATTTATTTAAAGGCTTATTTTACATCAAGGCTTTGAAAAAAGACAACAGCCATAAGCCTTGGTTTTGAAACTGCATTTAAATGATTTTTATTTTTAAAACTTTGTACCCCTTCCAGTTTTAATTTTGATTTTTTTAAATCAACAATCCTAGCTAAATATACCACCAGATTACAGCTTCATCTATTCATATTATTGTTATTCTTATTATGATATAGTTGTTAAATGGATCAAAGTATGATTTTTCTGTTAGTTATTCTTATGCTGACTTTAATAGGGATAAAACAGTTAAACACATGAGAGCATGGAATTAAGAATCATTGCATACTTGAGACAGGCCTTCCAAGTTCACTCATTGCCACCTCTGAAGCCAGCAATAGTTCAAACTGCAACTCCTGTAATAGCAGCCAAGCTAACAAAGAACCTGAAAGAAACAGAGAAAGAAAGATCTCGTTATAGACAACAAAACAAAAAGCCACACATAATCCTATTATAACACCACTTTCCTTCTACACTAATCTTTAGTTCCCTAATTCCCAAAAAAAATAATTTAAATAAAAACCAGTATTTGAATAATTAACGTCATCAATAGAATTACCCCTCAGATTAATCTTCAGGAGAAAGGAGGGGAAGATAGAAAGTTCAAGCATCAAAAGCAAGAATTAGAAAAGAAGCAAATTTTGGTATTATATGAAAACATCATCATTGTTCTCTCCTCTGCGTGTTGAATATTGAACTTTCTTACAGTATAATTAGAATTTTGCAAGCATTTACGTACATTATTCATTCGCAACAAATACAAAAATGATAACAATGGGGGTAACCTCTTACCCCATTTTCATTTTTCAATTGAAGAAACCCAAAAATTCAACAAAAAAAAAAAACAAGAAGAAGAACGTTAATAAAAAAAGTACTGAAACCAGAGCTACAACAAAAATTTATCAGGAACCTTAAATTCGATATATCCTCGGTTACAGCGAATGCAGATGGTCGTCAAAGGGTGAAAAAATGTCGGATTTCTGGGTGTTAGGAATTTTTTTATTTTTTTCTGAAAGAACGTTTGCACTTAACGAATTATGTTCCTGAGGTGACACGAGGGAAAGGAGAAGAAAATGAAAAGAAGAGAGAGAAACTAAAAATTGAGAGTGCAAAGATAGATTACAGAGAAAAAAGAAGAAGAGAATAAAAATAGCTGTGAATGAATGAATCGAAAGAGGTGAATTTGAAATCCACAAGAGAGAATGAGATATAAGGAAGGTTTGTGATATGTCTTTTCATCATTTCATGTCAAAATTTGTTGGCATCACCAATGTTCATACAATTGTTTTTCTTATTGTAGTTAATTAACTGTCACTGCATGATTAAAAAAGATTAATTTTGCTTAATCTCAATCATTTTTATTTATCCACTCTGGATTGTATTAGTTAGTTGGAAATGATGGAAATAAATGAAAAAAATAATTTAAGAAAATATAAAAATAAACAATAGAACATGATAAAATAAGTTATACTATATGTCAGGTTTTACAGAGGGAGTTTCACTGGGAAGAACAACACAAATGAGACACATAAGACACTGACACCACTCTCAACCCAAAACCTTAAGGCGATGAGTTAATGGGCCTTGATCCTTATATGGTGCTCTACTTTCTCATTTCTGGTCAATGTGGGACTTAGACTCACACTTGGATTCCTAACAATTTCCTACAATTTCCTCCTCAAGGGTGAGTCCCTTCAACCACATCGGTACACTCCCCCTCCAGCGGCTCGTCTGAGCCGGTATTAACCATCGGCTCTGATACCACTTGTCAAGTGACACCACTCTCAACCCAAAACCTTAAGGCGATGGGTTCATGGGCCTTGATCCTTATATGGTGCTCTACTTTCTCATTTCTGGTCAATGTGGGACTTAGACTCACACTTACATCCATACACTCCCCCTCCAGCGGAAGCTGCCCAACCACGAGTACTCCTTTTCTGCCCTTCTCGTCTGAGCCGGTATTAACCATCGGCTCTGATACCACTTGTCAGGTTTTACAGAAGGGGTTTCACTGGGGAGAACAACACCAATGAGATCTGAGCCTACTTTATTCTTATTTAGTGCTCTACTTTCTCATTTCTGGTCAATGTGAGACTTAGACTCACACTTGAATTCCTAACAATATATTATAGTCTTAATGTACGAATTAAGAAACTGATAAACATTTTATTTTACTAAAGATCATGTAAGTATGTTAAATCTGTGTTTCTTTAGGATAAGATAGAAAATGTCAATTTCCATTGTTTTAAAAGAGAAGAGAAGTGAAGGGGGAAATATTTAAGGATTAAGAAAACAAAAATTGCCATACATTAATGCAAAGATTTTTCGTATTATCATTTAATCATGCGATTTAATAGTGCGCTGTAATAGAATTAAAATTAGGTTTAATTACTCGTATAGTATCTAGTTTGGGGCTAGTGTGTCAAATAGGTACCCGATTTTAAAAAAGTGTCAATTGCATCCCAACTTTTGAAAAAAAATTTCAATTAGGTCCCTTTCAGACAGAGTTGACTAACGCTGTTAGTCAACGTGCCACGTGTCAATATGTGATTTATTTTAAATTTTTTAATTTTTTAAAAAAAAAAATGCCACGTGTCAAGTCCCTGTGTGTGACACATGACATTGTCAGTGCAACGTGGCATTATAATGCCATGTGTCAGTGTCACTATCAGATCTTATTGTGTTGATTTCGATTTAGTCCCCATATATGTCTTTTTGTTTCAATTTAGTACTTAAGTATGTGTATCTGATTCAATTTTGTCCCAATTTTTTTTTAATAATTAAAATATTTTTGTAATCCATTTTTTATAAGATTAGAAATAATTAAGTATAAATATTTTTACAAAATTAAGTACTAATATTTATAATGTTTCTCTCAATATCAGACCAAATTTATTATTCGTTTAAATGTTATACTAATATTTTTTATTAAAAATGACTTTTTAACTTATTACTTTATTAATTACTTTTTTATTAAGTACTCATGTTTTGTTAATTTTTTTTTCTTCAAAATAGAACGAACAATATTGTGTCTTACTAATTTTAAATCAAAATTTCTATTGGTATGAATGTTATACTAATTTCTTTTTATTAAAAATGACTTAATAAAATGATTTTTACCACTAAATTTTAATATAAATATCAAATACTTAATTTTTGTAAAACTTTTATACTTAATTACTTTTAATTTTATAAAAAAATATTTTAATTATTAAAAAATATTATGTCAAAATTGAATCAAATACACATAAGTATGTACTAAATTGAAACGAAAAAACATAAATGAGGAATCAACATAATGACTTCTGATAGTGATACTGACATGTGGCATTACAATGCCACGTGGCACTGACAATGCCACGTGTCACACACAGGGACTTGACACGTGGCATTTTTTCTTTTAAAATTTTTTAAAAAAAATTAAAAAATTAAAAAAATTAAATTAAAAAAGAAAAGCCACAGATTGACACGTGGCACGTTGACTAACGGCGTTAGTCAACTCTGTCTGAAAGGGACCTAATTGAAGTAATTTTCAAAAGTTGGGATGCAATTGATACTTTTTTAAAATCGGGTACCTATTTGATACACTAGCCCCAAAATGGGTACTATACGAGTAATTAAACCTTAAAATTAACCACATAAAAATAATTATTTAAATTAATAATGTTTAATATGTTGATTTGATAGTATAAAATAATTTTAAGAATATATCAAAAACAAATTAAAATAAATTTCCTATTACCAATGTGTGTTAACATCTATTATGCATAGCATGAAATGAAAAAAGATTTTAAAATCAACACATATTTAATATTTAAAAGATTTTAAATTTAATTCAAATTTAATAAATCAATTTTGTTAGGTGAAATTTATTTTATATATAAGATGACTTTATTTCTCGTGGAGAATAAATAAACTCGTCCAATGTTATATTTAAACTCACATTAAGATTTAATTATGTTCTAAGTTCTTGATAAATTTGATAATTTTGAATTGAATCTCTATTAAATTTGTATAGTGTATTGAATACTCAATCAATTTTATTAAATTTAAATTTTTTAATTGAATCTTCACTCTTTTGCTAGCTTGGTGATGTGGCTATTAAGTGATTGATGTAATTATTATTTTTTCATGTCACATCTCAATTTCTTCACATGTAATTTAATGATTTTATTATTTTAATTTTTTTTAAATTATAATTTTATAATTTTAAAAGTACGACGATATGACAATATAACGATATAATAATATGATAAAATAACAATATGAGGATATGATAATATAACAATATGACAATATAAAGATATAACAATATAACAATATGCGATATACAATAAGATGATATAATAATATGATGATATAATAATATGATAGTATAACAATATAACGATATGGCTATATAATGTTATGACGATATGAAAATATAACATATAACAATATGAAGATATAACAATATAATAATATGACGATATAACATTATGATGATATAACAATATGACGATATGAAGATATAACGATATGACAATATAATGATATGACAATATAACGGTATCATTATATGACGATATAACAATATAACAATATGATAATATAACAATATAACGATATGACGATATAACAATATAACGATATGACGATATAATGATATAATAACATGACGATATAACGATATGACGATATGATGACATAACAATATGAAGATATAACGATATAACGATATGACAATATGACGATATAACAATATAAAAATATAACGATATGACAATATGAAAATATAACGATATAACAATATGACAATATAACGATATGAAGATATAACGATATAACGATATAACAGTATGACGATATGACAATATGAAAATATAACAATATGGCAATATAACAATATGACAATATAATAATATAACGATAAAACGATATAACTATAAAATGATATAACTATATAACAATATCATGATATAACAATATAACAATATAATGATATGATGATATAACGTTATGATTATATGATAATATGATGATATAACGATATAACAATATAATGATATGATGATACAATGATATGACGATATAACAATATGACGATCGAACGATATAATAATATAATAAGATAACAATATGACAATATAACAATATGATAATATACAATAAGACGATATAATAATATAACGATATAACAATATGATAATATAACAACATGATGATATGACTATATAACGATATGACGATATGAAGATATAACATATAACAATATGACGATATAAAAATATAATAATATGCCGATATAACATTATGATGGTATAACAATGACGATATGAAGATATAACGATATGACAATATAACGTTATAATAATATAACAATATCATGATATCATGATATTACGATATAACAATATAATGATATGACGATATAACAATATAACGATATGAGGATATAACGATAACACAATATATGATATAACAATATAATCACATGACGATATAATAATATGACGATAAGACGATATAATAATATGAAGATATAACGATATAATGATATACAATATGACAATATAAGAATATAACGATATAACGATATGATGATATAACAATATGACAGTATGACAATATGAAGATATAACAATATGACGATATAACAATATGACAATATAATAATATAATGATAAGACGATATAACAATAAAACGATATAACAATATAACAGTATCACGATATAACAATATAACGATATAACGATATGATGATATAATGTTATGATTATGTGATAATATGATGATATAATGGTATAACGATATAACAATATAATGATATGACGATACAATGATATGACAGTATAACAATAAAATGATTAAATGATATAATAATATAATGACGATATAACAATAAATATATATATATATATATATATATATATATATATATATATTTTTTTTTTTTTTTTTTTTTTTTTTTTTGTGTTTTTTTTTTTTATTTTGATTTTTTTTTTTTTTTTTTTT
>Ga0214544_1010175_pt1 | contig 14061 bp, 18 predicted proteins | sample CNSS3metaG_FD_160074 | JGI IMG/M metagenome (GOLD analysis project Ga0214544, IMG submission 160074) | Root nodule microbial communities from cowpea collected in UCLA plant growth center, Los Angeles, California, USA - CNSS3 | ecosystem: Host-associated > Plants > Roots > Nodule | place: USA...
GAGAAACTCTGTTATAGCCATTTCTGTACATTCAATGTACTCTACGGATAGAGGAATACATAGAGTTGAACATAGTAAAATAAGAAATTGAAAGATTTCGTTGAAATTGTTCGTTTGGAAATTTCCTCCCTCTTGCTTCAGCCCTCGCACACCCAAAATTCTGCCCACACTCTCAATTTCGTGGGCTTAATGGCTATTCAAGTCCCTTCTTGACTGATTTTTCAGCACCTAATAGTTACCCTTCTGCTAGGTTTTCTTTAGCCCTTCACATTCATACCACAACTAATAGCTACCAAAAATAAAGCTTATTCTTTGCCCACCAAGGTTTGTACCCATGACCTTCCACTCATAAGGCCAAAGCACAACCACTATGCCAATTCACATTCGGTGATATACACACTCAACATACGTTTACATTTCAAGTTCCACACTCTTACATATTAATAAAACAAAGCATAAAACAACAACACATAATTGGCATACATAGGACTCAAACCCAAGTCCTCTCACACAAATCAAGTACTCTCAACCACATGAGCTAGTACTTTTCCACGTCACATTAAACAACAATTAATGTCATAAAGACGCCTTCCTCCCGCATTTATTAATTAATTAATTATTTAATTAATTAATTTTCCCGGGTCTTACATTACCCCCACCTTTTAAAGTTTTCGTCCACGAAAATAAGACTTACCAGTAAAGAGATGAGGATAAGACTTCCACATGAGGTCCTCAATCTCCCACGTCATCTCCTGGGTTGCCTCGTCCCAGAGAACCTTCACGGTCTAAATCTCCTTCCCTCTGAGTTGTTTAACTTGAGAATCTAAAATTCTCACCGGTCCCACTCCAATAGTTAGATTCTCACGCACCTAGACATCATCCTGCTCCAGCACCTGAGTAGGATCCGCCACGTACTTTCTCAACTGTGATACGTGGAAAACATTGTGTAGGTTTCTCAAGTGAGGTGGCAATGCAATCTCGTACGCCACCGGTCCAATTCGCCTCGTAATCTGATATGGACTGATGAATCGAGGGGTCAACTTCCTCAACTTCAATGCTCTCCCAATACCTGTTGTAGGTGTAACTCTGAGGAATACGTGATCACCCGCCTCAAACTCAAGTGGCCTCCTCCTCTTATCTGCGTAGGATTTCTGCCGACTCTGAGTTGCACGCATCCGATCCTGTATTACCCTTACCTTCTCAATAGTCTGTTGTAAGAACTCTGGACCAAGTACCACAGCCTCCCCATCCTGCTGCCAACACAAAGGAGTTCGACATCTCCTGCCATACAAGGCCTCGTAAGGTGCCATCCCAATGCTGGAATGGTAGCTATTATTATAAGTAAACTCCACCAACGGTAGCACATCACTCCAAGTTCCGAGGTGATCTAGAACACACGTTCTCAATAAATCCTCCAGAGACTATATGGTTCTCTCAAACTGGCCATCCGTCTGAGGATGGTAGGCCAAGCTCATTCTCAACTGCGTGCCCAAAGTGTTCTGCAACGACTGCCAAAACCTCGAGGTAAACCTCGGCACACCATGTAATCTGACGACCTCCCTGACATACAACTCTGCCAATTTATCTAGAGACATCTTCTGATTAATAGGTAGAAAGTGAGCGCACTTCGTTAATCTATCCACTATTACCCATATGGAATCATGCCCCTTCACTAACCTCGGTAGGTGAGTAACAAAATCTATGGAAATGTTGTCCCATTTCCACTGAGGAATCTCAAGAGGCTCTAACGTACCACCTGGCCTCTGAGGCTCTATTTTTGCTTTATGACACACTAGACAAGATGCCACATAATCTGCTACATCAGTTTTCATACTAGTCCACATGAAAGTCGCCTTCAAATCCTTGTACATCTTAGTCAGACTTGGGTGTATGCTAAGACGGCTCTTATGCCCTTCATCCAAGAGCATTTTCCTCAATACCCGACTGCTGGGTATACATATCCTCTCTGAATCGCAAGATGCCATCTCTACCCATCCTGAAGTCTCTTCTCTTCTCTATGCCCAACTCACTAATGATATGCTGCAATTCCTGATCCTTACCCTGTTCCACCCGAACCTCATCCAAGAACTCATTAGTGATCCTCAACATGCTGCACTGTATGTGATTTGTCTCCATATCCAATCCCAGATTCATATCTCGCAGCTTCTCAATCAACTCCAACTCCTTAATCAGCATGACAGACACATGAGATTTCTTCCTGCTCAGAGCGTCTACTACGACATTAGCCTTACCCGGATGGTATAACAGCTCAAAGTCGTAGTCCTTCAGGTATTCCATCCAGCACCTCTGTCTCATATTCAATTCCTTCTGATCAAACAACTATTTCAAGCTCTTGTGATCACTGAATACCTGAAATTGTGCCCCATACAAGTAGTGCCTCCATGTTTTGAGAGCAAAAACCACCGCCGCAAATTCTAAATCATGTGTAGGATAGTTTTTCTCATGCACCTTCAGCTGACGAGATGCATAAGCAATAGGCCGTTTCTCCTGCATCAACACACAACTTAGACCCTGGTATGAAGCATCAGAGTATACCTCAAACGTCTTGGCGGTGTCAAGAATAGCTAATATGGGTGCAGTGGTCAATCTCCTCTTTATATCCTTAAAACAGACCTCACACTCGTCTGTCCATGAGAAAGGTTGGTCCTTCCTAGTGAGTTGAGTCAAGGGACTCACAAGCTTGGAGAATCCCTCCACAAACCGCCTGTAATAACCTGCCAGGCCCAAGAAACTCCTCACCTCAGTCACAGTCTGTGGCCTTTCCCACTTCACCATTGTTTCAATCTTCGCTGGATCCACCGATATACCTTGGGCTGAGATTACATGGCCCAAGAACTGTACCTCATCCAACCAAAACTCACACTTTGACAGCTTTCCATACAGTTTATGCTCTTTGAGAATTCCTAGCACCACTCTAAGATGATATGCATGTACATCCCGACTATCCAAGTATATCAGTATGTCGTCAATGAACACGACAACAAACTGATCCAGGTATGGTCGGAATATCTTGGTCATGTAGTCCATGAAAATAGTAGGAGCATTTGTCACCCCAAACGACATCACTACATACTCATAATGTCGGTAGCGTGACCTGAACGTCGTCTTCTACACATCCTCTGGTTTGACCAAGATCTGATGATATTCAGACCTCAAGTCAATCTTAGAGAACAGTGTGGCTCCCCTCAACTGATTTAACAGATCGTCTATCCTCGGCAGTGGGTACTTATTCTTTATGGTCAGCTTATTCAACTGACGGTAATCCACACATAACCTTGAACTGTCGTCCTTCTTCTTTACCAGGAGTACTGGTGCTCCCCAGGGTGACGCGCTTGGCCGGATGAACTTCTTCTCAAGCAAGTCTTCAATTTGCTTCTTCAACTCAGCCAACTCCGCGAGTGCCATTCTATAAGGCGCCATGGATATTGGGCCAGCTCCAATGATGAGATCAATGGAGAAATCCACATCCCTACTCGGTGGCAACTCGGGTATTTCATCTGGAAATACGTCGGCATACTCCTCACGACTGGAATCACACTGACCTTCTCGGTGGTACTATTCTTCTCTACATGAGCCACTATCATAAAGCAGGTGGCTCCGGCTTCTGCTTCGTTAATCGCCCTCTAAGCCGAAATTAACTTCAGTCCTTCATGTTCTGGGAATACCAAACTGCGCCATCCACAATCAATTATGACGTGATTGTTAGACAACCAGTCCATCCCCAAGATTACATCCAGTCCCTCCAAAGGCAAGCACACCAAGTTCACCTTGAATCTGCGACCTGCCACTTCCATAGAACACCCAACGCAGACTGAACTGGTAGCCACTTGACTTGAGGAGGGAGTTGAAAAAGCAACTCACATCCCAAATCATGTGTCACCAATTGCAATCTCCCCATGCACACATTAGAAATAAAAGAATGGGTTGCCCCGGAATCAAACAACACCAATACCAAATTACCAAACAATACACAAGGTTCAAGGATAAGATTACCCGACTGTGTAGCCTCAGTGGTGGTCAGGGCAAAGACTCTGCCCGCTGCCCTAGCTCGCTCTGCTGGCGATGCGACTGGTTTCTTCGTGCTAAGACTCTTCTTCTCTGGACAGTTGTTGGTGAAGTGTCCAGGTTTGTTGCATATAAAACACTTGCGACGGTCACTTGACCCTCCTACTCCACCTGCCAACTATGGACAATTCCTTTTCAGGTGGGGTCCGCCACACTGGTAGCAACTGGGACCCTGAGATGTCTGTGGCCCGTTTTACGGCTTTTTCATCTACCTAGCCTCCGCAACATTCTTCTGATGTCGACTCACAATAGGACCAGGGCCCTTCTCAAGACTCTCAGCACTCTTGGCCTGCTCCACCAAGATGGGAAATCTCCTATCTCTTAGAGGGGTTACCACTCTCTTAAGCTGAAGTCTGAGACCTCGCTCAAACTTTAAACACTTCTATTCTTCTGTGATGTTCTGTGAAGAATACCTCGCCAAGTGCTCGAATCTATTCACATACTCTTGCATTGTCATGTCTCCCTACTGCAATGCTAGGAATTCAGCCTCTCTGTCCTATCTCGCTGTATCTGGAAAGTACTTCTCCAGGAAACGAGCTCTAAAGTTGGCCCAAGTCACTGGCTCTTCACTATTCTCCATTTGTTGTTGCATGCCTGCCCACCAGTATTCAGCATCCCCATTCAGCAGGTACGCAACGAACAATAATTTATGTTCATCTTCGCAGTTCATCACTTTGAAGATTTTCTCACACTTGTGGAGCCATGCATCCGCTTCATCGGGGGAAGCCTTGCTAGTGAACTCAGCTGGCTTGTGGCGCAAGAAATCTTCCACTATCGGCACCCTGACTGGTGCAATCGCCGTCCTAGGCTGCGCTGCTACGGGTGGCTACATCCCATCCACCATCCGGCGAATCGCCTCAGCGATGTAATCAGCGCCACTGCTCCTCCTCCTCCTGTTAGCAGCCATAGCCTGGATACGCCACATTACAACTGTTAAAAATCAGTCGCTTAGTCAAACAAAACCACACACTTTTTCACATTGAACACACAATATTCACAAACAACACAACGATAAGCTCACTCCCCACTAGCCCCAAAATATATAAAAATATTTTCAAAACTTTTGCTCTGATACCAATTGTAACATCCCTAAGGAATATTACTGATATTAAATAAATAAAAGTTCGAAATCCAATAAGTGCTGCATTTAATATAAACTATTTCCCAAAACACGGGAAATTTAAAAACTTTAAAAATTAAAATCCATAAGTCCAGGAGTCCATAATTCATAAAACCGAATTAAAAGTCAAAGACTCCCAAAGGGATTATATAATTTTCTCAAAGCTAAAAATGTAAACATTTATATACATATACAAAATTATCCCCCTGCTAGCCCTCGCTCCGTGTCTAAGTGTCTCCTGGCGCACCTGTCACATCATCTGCTCCCGAATAACAAGTTATCCGATCATCGCCACACACACATAGAAAGAGTGAGCTATGCACAACATATATAAAGAAAACATGATATAAATATGTTTCCCAACCCAAAATAACATAACTAACTTTATAATTTCCAAATCACACAAACCATAACCTCATAGTCCTTCATGAGTCATATGCATGAACTAAGTCTTGGGACTTCCCTATGCTCCCACGAAACTAACTCATTCGTGGTCCAACCCTATAAGCCTATCCCGCTCATAATCCTGCCCTACAGACTCCTCGTCTGTAGTAAAACATCCAAGTCTCACACTTGGACCCTGGCACGCACGCAATCACCATACTATGGACTCCTCGTCCAATAGTAGCCGACGGAAACATAACAGTTCTTTGCCCATCATGCGCCCGACGCATGCAATCACCATACTAAGGACTCCTCGCCCATTAGTAGCCGACGGGAACTCAACCAGTTCCATGGCCATCATGTGTCCAACCACCGAGCACATCCCAAATCCCTATTGGACTTAGTCCTTCAAGCCCAAACATCACACCACATGCATATGCAATCCATCCTTATGATAAACAACCAAAACACACACTCACAAACATATGAAACAAATTAACTCGCATAAACTTGCTTAGGCTAGGGACCCCTCGCCCAACTAAGCTCTCAGCCTCGCCTAGGCTAACCCAACTCGCCTGAGTCAGCTTAAAGCAGAGACCACACCACGTTATCTCGCTTAGGCGACATACTCTCGCCTAGGTGAGATCATCTCTCGCCCAAACACCCCTCTCCAACTCGCCCGAGCTAAAACGCATACAAAGCATCACACATGGTTATGACGTCTCGCTTAAGCGAGGCCACCTCGCCTGGGCGAGATCCTGGTTTGCTCAAAACTCACAAACCCTCGCTGAGACGAGAAATCGCGCTCAATATGAGAACATTTCCTTGCTATCTCGCTTAGGCGAACCACTCTCGCCTAAACGAGAGTGTCACTCGCTCAACAATAACACAGCTCGCCTAGATGAGCTACAAGACCTTTAAATCATAAGAGTAGCTCTGCAAATTCTCGCTTAGGCGAGATGGACTCGCTTTGGCGAGACTTGCAGGGTTTTGCCTCTTTACACGCACACAATCATTCGAAACATACCCAAACCAATCCCAAATCACAACCAAACATGTTCAATCAATTTGTATCATCAACCAAGCCCTATATATATATGCAATGCAACACATTTGAATCCTCTGAACCCACATATTGGCCATAACCCAAAAATAACAACACCAAAACCCTCATTCTAATTATATAATGCATCACAAGGTTATGCACATAACCTCAAACCAATCAAACTCTCAAGCACTGCACATAATACACGAATTGCATGCCAAACAGAAATCAATTGTGAAATCCATGACACAGAACCATACACATATTACGTAATTCACACGCACAAAGAAAAGCTCCCCTAACCTAGAATTAGTGCTCAAAATTGAGAAGGCAGACACCTTGATTCCAACCTCCCTCTTGCTTCAGCCCTTGCACACCCAAAATTCTGCCCACACTCTCAATTTCGTGCCTCTCACTATAGCAGTTCACCACAAATGCCAAAACCCTTCCCTTTACCCAAATTTTGGCTTTTATAGGTGCCTTTGAGACGGGTTTTAAAAATAAAACGGGAATGGCTTTAGTGTGGGCTTAATGGATATGCAAGTCCCTTCTTGAGTGATTTTTCAGCACATAATGGTTACCCTTCTGCTACGTTTTCTTTACCCCTTCACATTCATACCACAACTAATAGCTAGCAAAAATAAAGCTTATTCTTTGCCCACCAAGGTTTGAACCCGTGACCTTCCACTCATAAGGCCAAAGCATAACCACTATGCCAATTCACATTCGGTGATATACACACTCAGCATAAGTTTACATTTCAAGTTCCACACTCTTACATATTAATAAAACAAAGCATAAAACAACAACACATAATTGGCATACATAGGACTCAAACCCAAGTCCTCTCACACAAACCAAGTACTCTCAACCACATGAGCTAGTACTTTTCCACGTCACATTAAACAACGATTTATGTCAAAAAGACGCCTTCCTCCCGCATTTATTAATTAATTAATTAATTTTCCCGGGTCTTACAAAAGGTAATCTTGTTGTTGCTCGTGGAAAGAAGTAAGGATCTCTTTACATGATTGCAGATGAGGATATGATATCAGTTGTAGAAGTCGGCAACGGTTCCTCTTTGTGGCATCAGAGGCTTAGGCATATGAGTGAGAAAGGAATGAAGCTCATGGTCTCAAAAGGTTAAATACCTAACTTGAAGCATGTTGATGTTGGACCTTGTGAACATTGTATCTTTGGAAAGCAGAAAAATGTTAGCTTCTCCAAAACAAGTAAGTCGTCTAAAGCTAAAAGACTAGAACTAGTCCATACAGATGTTTGGGGGCCAGCTCCAATGAAATCCCTTGAAGGTTCAAAGTATTACGTAACCTTCATTGATGACTCTACAAGAAAGGTATGGTTTTATTTTATTAAAAATAAATCTGATGTGTTTTCTGTGATTGAAAAGGTGGAAAAAGGAGGTTGAGACTCAAACAAGTTTAAAGATTAAATGTTTAAAGTCTGATAATGGTGGAGAATATGACACTAGTCAATTCAAGGAGTTTTTTTCAAAGAACAAGATCAAAATGATCAAGACGGTTCCAGGAACACCAGAGCAAAATGGTATGGCAAAAAGAATGAACAGAACCTTGAATGAGAGAGCAATATGTATGAGAATTCAGTCAAGACTACCCAAGGTTTTTTGGGCAGATGCAATAAGCACAACAGCCTATCTCGTAAATAGAGGATCATCATTTCCTTTAGGCTATCAATTACCTGAAGAAGTATGGTCTGGAAATGAGGTAAACCTTTCACATATGAAAGTTTTTGGTTGTGCTTCATATATTTTGTTGAACTCTAATAGTACAGATAAGCTGGACCCTAAGGCAAAGTGATGTTATTTCATTGGTTATGGATCTGACATGTATGGCTACAGGTTTTGGGATGACCAAAACAAGAAAATTATCAAAAGTAGATATGTTACTTTTAATGAAAACATGTTCTATAAAGACAGGACTACATACTTTGCAAACACAAATAAACAGCCAAAGCAAGTATTATTAGAAGAAATTTCAGAAAGTGATATAGTCAACATAAGGCAAAATATAGAAGTAGAGCCTGAGTCAGAGCCTGAGTCAGAGTCTGGGTCAGAACTTGAACAAATAGTAGAGTCGGTAACTCCTAAATTACCGACTAGAAGGTCTAGCAGAACAATTCTAACACCACAAAGGTATTCTACTTCATTACATTACTTGTTGTTGACTGATGCTGGTGAGCCGAAGCATTTTGCTGAGACTATGCAGGGAGATGAATCTATTAAGTGGGAGCTAGCAATGGAAGATGAGATAAAGTCTCTTCAGAAGAATAAAACATGGTCTTTAACCAAGCTTCCAGAAGGAAGAAAGGTTTTGCAAAACAAGTGGGTCTATCGGTTAAAAGAAGAACCAGATGGCAACAAACGATATAAGGCTAAACTCGTAGTAAAAGGATTCCAACAGAGACAAGGAATTGACTTCACATAAATTATCTCTCTTGTTGTCAAGATGACTATGATCAGAGTTATCTTGAGTATAGTAACTGTAGAAAATCTTCATCTGAAGCAGTTAGATGTGAAAACTACATTCCTACATGGAAACCTTGAGGAAGAAATCTTTATGGCACAACCAAGAGGTTTTGAAGTACAAGGCAAAGAGAATCTTGTGTGCAAGCTTCATAAAAGTTTGTATGGGTTGAAACAAGCACCGAGACAATGGTACAAGAAGTTTAATGAGTTTATGAGAAACTCAAGATTTCACAAAAGTGAAAAAGATCATTGTTGTTACGTGAAGAAATATGTTAACAATTATATCATTCTTTCTTTGTATGTTAACGGTATATTGATTGTTGGTGCTAATATGGCAGAAATTGACAGATTGAAGAAATAATTGTCAAAATATTTTGAAATGAAGGATCTTGGTCCAGCCAAGCAAATTCTTGATATGAGCTCCAGGGATAGATTTGAAGGTATTTTGAACTTATCTCGGGAAAAATACATAGAAAAATTGTTTAGCAGGTTTAATTTGAAAATGCTAAAACCAGTAATACACCTTCGGGAACTCACTTAAAGTTCTCAAAAAGGAAATCTTCTCAAACAGAAGAAGAAGAAAGTCACATGTCTAAATTGCCATATGCATTTGCAGTAAAGAGCTTGATGTATGTTATGGTTTGCACCAGACTTGACATAGCACATGTAGTGGGAGTTGTGAGCAGGTTTCTATCAAATCTCGGAAAGGAGCATTGGGAAGGCGTGAAGTGGATATTGAGATATTTGAAGGGCTCTTCAAAGATGCATTTGTCTTCTAGAAGAAGTAATCTCACTTTATAAGGGTTTTTCTGATGAAGATTTGGGAGGTGATTTTGATGGTAGAAAGAGCACAACATGTTACAATTTTATGTTGGGTGGTACAACTATCAGTTGGAAGTCTAAACTTCAAGGAAGAGTCTCCCTTTCAACCACTAAAGTTGAGTATGTAGCTATCTCAAAAGCAGCAAAGGAGATGATATGGTTGAAGAACCTTCTAAAAGAATTAGGAAAACAGCAAGATGACTGTCCATTGTCCAGTGACAGTCAAGGTGCCATTTGTCTTGCTAAAAATCCAATTCTTCACTCCATATGCAAACACATTGAATTGAACTATCATTTTATCATAAAGTTGATAAATGATGGAGACTTGTTTTTGTTGAAGATTCCAGGTGCACAGAATCTAGCTGATATGTTGACCAAGACTGTCACAACAACTAAGTGGTAATGATGAAGGCACTACACTAGGTGGTAATGTAAATCAAACCTCAAGTGGGAGATAGCATTATGGTGCTTGATTTAGTCTCACATCGCTTAAAATTGTGAGATGTGGTTCTCTATTTTATTATATAAAAGACCTTATGTAAAGCTTAAGATACAACAAAAATAAAAATACTTCCTAGTGTAGTAGTGGACGTAGGCATACACATTGTACGTCGAACCACGTTAAATTCTCTGTGTCTATTTTTCTCTCCTTTATTCTTTCCTTTATTGCCTTGTTCCTAACAAGTGGTATCAAAGTCGATGGTTAAAACTGACTCAGAGGAGTGCAGAGTACCGAAAGTCTTCCTGGCAAGGGTTCCAGGTAAGCATGTCACGTTAAGAAGAACGACGATACAGAAAAGGTAGAAAATGAGTACTCGTGGTTGGAAATGCTTCTGCTGGAGGGAGAGTGTACCAATGTGGTTGAAGGGACTCACCCTTGAGGGGGAGATTATTAGGAATCCAAGTGTGAGTCTAAGTCCCACATTGGTTAGAAATGAGAAAGTAGAACACTATTTAAGGATAAAGACCCATAAACCTATTACCTTAAGGTTTTAGGTTGAGAGTGGTGTCAATGCCTTATGTGGTTGGGCTCAGGTCTCATTGGTGTTGTATCTCCCCAGTGAAACCCCCTCTATAAACCTAACAATTTTTACTAGAAATTTGTTTACATTGAAAAGGCAACTCAAAACAAGTAGCAGTTGATCGTCTTGTACTTGATCATACACAACGTTCAATTTATTTTAAATAAGTTAACATTAATTATCAAATATGAATTTTAAATTAATTAACTTTCGAAATTAAATACTATTATTATAATTACGGGATATTATTATAATGGTATATTATTATTATTATTATAGTTAGACACACATCTTAATTTTATTTAGACGGGATCATATTTCAATTAGTTGTCCTTCTTAATTATTTTGTTGCTGAGGTATATTTTTATATATAATTATAGATTATTAGTATGTCATTATTAGCCTTGGTATTCACATTGGCATTAATATTTATAGCATAAAAATTATTATTATTATCATTAGTTTGTTATTATTAGTATTATTATTATTTTATTGTTATTATTATTATTACTATTTATAGTGATGTTATTAGTATAAGTGATTTTTTTAATTATGAAAAACATTATTATACTAAATACTTTTGCTAAATAGATTTTTAATCTTTTAAAAATTTTATAATTTATAATTTATATTAATATTATTATTATTAATGGTTAAATAACTATAATAACAATTATATTATTATTCTAAACATATTTGAAATAAATAGAAAAAAATGTGTGTACACGGGTCATATATTTTTATAATTATTATGATTCTGTAAAATTAATTAACCGCACCATATTATTATTATTAGTATTATTATTTTTATCACTATGAAATATTATTTTAGTATTATTATTATTATCTATTATTATTATTGTTATTATTATTATTATTATTATTATTATTATTATTATTATTATTATTATTATTATTATTATTATTATTATTATTATTATTATTATTATTATTATAATAGTAAAACACACATTTTACATTTATTTACTACGGGATCATATCTCAATTACTTACACTTTTTATTTGTTTTGTTGTTCCTTTTATTTTTATATCTATGTAATTATTTGAATTAAAAAAATAGTTACTAAAATTATGAAAATGATAAAATGGACAAATAATTTTTATTATGAATAATTAATTTAATTTCATAAATAGTAATTAAGAGGATAAAATTGTATAAACAAAAGAGGACACAACAAATTTATATTTCTTTATATTTGTAATTATTGTATTATTATTTTTTTTATCACCACGAGATATTATTATATTGGTATTATTATTATTATTATAGTTAGACACACATTAAATTAATTTACTACATGATGTATTTCAATTACTTGTCATTTTTATTTATTTTGTTTAATGTATATCTTTATATATAATTATAGATTATTATAGTTGACATTTGCCTTAGTGTTAGCATTAATATTAATATTTATAGCATAAACATTATTATTGTTATTATTGGTAACATTATTATTTTTATTATTATTACTATTCATAGTGGTGTTATTATTATAAGTGTGCTTTTTTTAATTATAGAAAAAGTTGTTATACTAAATATTAATTTTATTATTACTATTTTTAATGGTTAAATAAATATAATAACAATTATATTATTATTCTAAAAAAATTTAAATAAAAAAAACAATGTTCACACAGATCATAGGCTATTATAATTATTTCATAAAATTAATTAATTGTATTATACTATGATATCAATACTATGATATCAATTCTATTTATTATATTTAAAACTGAAATTATTATTGCATCATTTAGATTTACTATTTCATTACTTTAAGAACAACATTTACAACGATATAACTTAATTTTCATAATATTTCATTACATAATACTTTCACTATTTTATTATTTTAACATTAATTATCAAATATGAATTTTAAATTAATTAACTTTCGAAATTAAAATGCTTGTAAGTGATTAACGACCATTTAGTTTTAGGTTTAAATAATGCTTTGGTCATAGTTTTCTTTCAGTTTTTTCAATTTGGTCCTACTTTTTTTTTTCAATTGGGTCCTAATATTTGTCCATTTTATTCAATTTTGTTCCTTTCGCTAACATTGTTAAAATAGTTAACGAATTGTGAACAGTACCTGCCACGTGTCATTTTATGATTCTTTTGATTTTTTTGATTTTTTTTATTTTTTTTTATTTAAAAAAAATATTCACTTGTCAAGCTTATATCATGCCATGAGTCATTTTGTAATTTTTTTATGTTTTAATTTTTAATTTCTTTTTAAATTTAAAATTTTTTATTTAAAAGAAAATTTCACGTGTCAAACCAATATCATACCATGTGTCAAGGTTAGTTTTTAATTTTTCAATTTGGTCCTAATATTCGTTATTTTTTTTCCAATTTGGTCCTAATTTTTTTTTAATTTAACAATTTTGTTCCTCTCCAAATTGAGACAAAATTTAATTTGTATATAAATGTTATATGTATTAAAATTGATATTTTTATTAAATATTTTTAATTTCGAGTTAGAGTTGGTTTAATGTTGCCTCTTAAAAATTTAGATTAAATTATACTTTTAGTCCCCATTTTCGTAGCAAAATTTGAATTTGGTCCCTCAATTAATTTTTATCTCAATCTGGTCCCTATTTTGGGAAATTTGACCCAATCAAGTCCTTTCCGTTAGTGGTGGAGTAACGGTGTTAAATGGGATGCCACGTGTCAGCTTCTGGATTTTTTGAATTTTTTTTTTTTGAATTTTTTTTATTTTTTATTAATTTTTTTAAAATTTTTAAAAAAATTAAAATTTTGCCACGTGTCAAGCGGACATCGTGCCACGTGGCACTGACAGTGCCACGTGTCACTATTTGGGAGTTGTCATTTTCTCATCCTCAATTTGGTCCCTGTATTTTATTTTTTGTCTCAATTTAGTCCCAATTTTTGTAAAAATTGTGCAATTTTGTCCCTCTCCAGATTGAAACCAAATTTAATTTCTATATAAATATACACAAATATTTCTATCAAAATTGATATTTCAAGTAAATATTTTTAACAAGATTAAGTTTATTTTAATTTATATTTTACGTTAAACTTTATTTAAAA
>Ga0214544_1010181_pt1 | contig 14048 bp, 5 predicted proteins | sample CNSS3metaG_FD_160074 | JGI IMG/M metagenome (GOLD analysis project Ga0214544, IMG submission 160074) | Root nodule microbial communities from cowpea collected in UCLA plant growth center, Los Angeles, California, USA - CNSS3 | ecosystem: Host-associated > Plants > Roots > Nodule | place: USA...
TGAAACTTTGGACCAATTTAGTCCTTGATCTTTCGAAATACGTGGATTTAGTCCTTTTAATCAAATTTTGGTTGGTTTATTGGATGTTTCGTACGCATTTCAGGATTGTATTTGAGTTGTTTATACTATTTGACATATTTTTGCTTTAATGTTAAGTCAAATACTATTATGAAACGCGCTTGAAATGTCAAATAAACTTAACAAAATTTGATTGAAAGGACTAAATCCACGCATTTCAAAAGATGGAGGACTAAATTGGTCCAAAGTTTCAAAATGAACTAATTCCAAAATTCACTAAAAGTTAAGGGACCAAAAACATATTTAACCCTTCATTTTGTGATATTTGAGAGTAAGAGAATGAAAGGAATACAAGGATTATCTGATTGTTCCATCTCCCCTCCACCATGCTCACTTGAAGGTGAGTGATGGTAAAAGACCCTTATACATTCCATATCTATGATAATAATTTAAATATAAGTATTTTAAAATTACGTTTACAACAATATTAATTTCCAACTTAGAAAAAAAAATGTAAATATATTGTACTTTTATGATTTTTTTATTAAAATAATTATTTGTTTTTTCAATTTATTCATTTAAATATTTTTTATAAAATAAATTTAATTCATCTAAATAGAATTTTAGATTACTTTTAACATCAAGCATAATTTGATAAATTTGTTTTTCTTTCAATTAAATTAAATTTTTAATTTATTACATCCATCAAATCACTCAAAAACTTTATCCACTCACTTTCACTTCCAAATCCTTTAAAATTAACAACAAAAAGTTCATCTTCTAATCAACTCAAATTCATTCTCTCTCTCTTCTCCAAAAAAATCTCCACAAGTGAACACACCCTTAAAATAAATAACACTATAATCACCTCTCTATCTTCTCAAATTGATCTACTAAATCTCCCTTAAGCTCTCTATCAAATCTAGACTCATCCTAATTGTCAAGTGACACTTTGTTCTAATTGTTTCCTTAATACAACAATCCAACAATATAGGCAAAGTAGTCCTCTAAAACTTAAAGAAACTTTAGAGTAATGCGAAATTGTACCAAAATTTTGTAAATATTTAACCATGTTTATAGTTTTTAATTTAAATTTTATATTTAAATAATACTCAAATTTAGAAAGTTGGTGGGATTTTTGCCGGAGATGATTTTTAATTTGTTACATAAAGTTAATTTGATCTGTGTTTTATATTTAATGTTAATAAATAATGAATGGGAATTGTACTATAAATATCATTCGCTTAAGTTCCATATTCACTAGGATATAGACTTATAGAATTTTAAGAGTTAAATAACTACACTGTAAAATATTATGGATGATGAGAATTTTAGGAGTTAAATATATATATATATATATATATATATATATATATATATATATATATATATATATATATATATATAAATGTAAGAGAATAAAAATGGTAAAATATTTACAATATCTCGATCTTTATTTCTTAATTTTATAATAATAACTAATTTTTAAAATTGAAAGATATTTTTAAAAATATAAATATTTCTTATAAACTAATTTAAATAAAATAATATTAAGTAAATATTCTCTAGAATGAGTTATATAATAAATTTTGAAAGAGATTCACTAAACCATAAAAAATATGTTTTTCACGATATGTCACATTTTACGAAATAGTCAATCGAAAATCACACGTGAATAAATTGAAAATAATTATCAAATAATTTTACACAATTTTTTTTTTTTAAAATAAAATTATAAAATTATTGATTTGAATCTTTTATCTTTTCAAATACGAATTTAGATGAAATAAGAACTTAAATAAATGTAAATTTAACTTCAAGGAATATATATCGACCGGAATAAATAGTGTATAATTAACATTATCTCGGTTTATTGAAGAAAACAACGTTTCCTCAAATTTTCCCTTTTTAACAAGCAACCTTTCATTCTTATTTTGTATGAGTATGTCGCAAATCATAATCATTAATTTATTGTTTTTACACAGAATTTTTCTTATACTACATTCAAACACAAAATGATTATTAAAAAAATACAAAAATCAGGATAAAATCTGGAAACAATAGGATAATTTAAACTAAACAAATCCAGTAATGAACACGAAATCAAAATCAACCTCCTCCACTCACAAATGTCGATTTTCGATCATCAAAATATAGACCCTTATTTGAAATTGAAGCCGAAGAGTAACTTTGATGATCACTACGAAAGTGATTGCATGATTTATATAATTAAGAGGGTATCAAATAATTTTACCAGCCAGTATTGATAAACAAAGAGAGAGCAATAAACATAAATTTCAAAAAGAAAATTGTACGAGTCTTTTCAAATGGATGGTGATTTGTTCTTACTTTCTTGAAAGTTGACATATCAAATCCAGTGAAATGGGAATCTAGTCATTTCTTGTATTATTTTTTTTCCATCATAATCAGCTAAATGTGTTGCCTCCGGCAGAAAAGGTGCTTTAGAATACATAATTTGTGTTATTTAATATCGTCCTCAATCTCTTCATCTTTTTCCATGAGTAAGTTTTTCCGTTTCCGTCGTTCTTGACAGTGATTTAATTTACTTTAAATGAAAACTTAAACTCCGAAAACCACAAAAATAAATAAAAATAAAAATCCCTTAATTTAAAAAATGAAATAATAGTACTATATACATGTTACTATTTAAATTTACTATATATAAAAAATAAACTTAAAATTTTGAACAACCCCAATTGAAGATATAAAAATAATTTGACCTAATCTTAAAATGAATTGGCCGGTTGAGGGTCGAATCAGAGTTAGAAGCTCTGAGGTATATTATAATATAATTAATGAAAGATATCTACAATAAAAAAACAACAACCATGATAATCAAATACTACGTCATGAATATTAATAATACAACAACAGCAACCAGTGCTTTGTAGCTAAGATGGTAAGTAAGATGGTCACTATCCTCTCATAAATTGGTTGAACACAACTCGTGCATCATGTGTCAAGGGTCATCTTAAATTCTTAATTTTCCATTTTCTTCAGCCTTTTTCAATCACTTTTTTTTTCCTCTTCTAACTTGTATTCTCATAATTTCATCCAAATACTCTAAGAATCGACATCTAAAAGAAGGAATAATAAATGGAATAATATGGTTTTTTCGTGGCACTTACACATACATGTGGTGTTTCCTTTTATTTATTATTTATTTATTTATCGGTGTTTGTCATTTCATCCTAGCTGTGCAATTTCTCCTCGTTGAAATACAACTCCACGAGATTCCTTTGGTTGCTGATAAAGTTCCAAATCCTGGTGATACTGTGTTGTACCTTTACGTTAAACCAACAGCAGAATGGAATATTTATATAATTAAGCTCCAATCTCAGTGCATGAAGTGCATATTAAATGGTTAAATGAGATCAAGAAAAAGAGTTAATTAATGAACATAATTGCTAAGGCTTAGGTTGCTGTCGCTTAATAGTTTGCGCCGGCAGCAAATTATAGAAACAAGATACATTCTACCAAGTGATGAAGAGTTAAATAATGGCATGTCCTAATCTAAGCTCCACTCATAATCACCCTCTACATTATTGGGATTATTATTTTACCATAATTATTGAATGCATAAACCATGAGATCACTTTGAAAATAATTTAACACCTAAACAAACATATGGCACACACACATATATGGTTGGGGAATGGACGTGTAACATTTTTTTAATCACAAATCTCAACCATTGACCCAATCCTTTTTTTTTTCTTTTCCTTCAGTATTCTCCCCAAGTGGAGTTTTACGTTTCATTTTTTTCCTCCATTAATCTCATTTTACACCAATTTAAAACATGTGATGCACTTCTTTTGATTGCATGTACTCTAGAGATAGAGAGAGGGAAATAATTTAAGAAGAGGGGTATCACAGCACAACCTGATCAGAGAGAAGTCACATGGTGATGATTTTGAAGATCACAGAAGTGGGGTCTCATTATGCAGTGACTGAGTTAGGTGCAATTCCCTTTCTCGCAGAGAGTGGTGTTGTGTAATATATGAGTGTGTCAATTTAAGTTTCCTATCTGCACACAAACATCATACATTATTGGAAACATTTAAACCAAATCAACTACACAAAAACATCTATGACTATCCTTGCCCCTCACTGTGTCACAAAAATCTTACCTTCATTACTACTTTTTCTCTTCAAATCAAGAAAATTTTACTAGAACCACCAAATTTAAGGTAATTTACAACCTAAAACCTGATTAGGGTTGGAATTAATCCATTTGCCAACCCTTTGTAGACGAGTGGGGTTAGGACAATAAAGGAAAGGTCCAACCAATCAATTATCCTTTTTTGTTTTGAGATTAGAGGTTAAAGCATCTTAGAGTTTCACTCTAAACAAACTAGGGGAGTCTATATTATAATCTTTTCGGCAAATTAACTTGTGTCAACGATAACAGTTTTAAGGAAATATTTGTATAATATAAAACTGTGTCCGTGAAAAAGTATTGGAGACTGTAAAAAAAAAGACTTGTGTGATATTTTAGAGTTTGAGTTTGAGTTGAGATGAATGAGTAGCAAATGAAGAGTTTTGAGTGATGATGATGATGATGAAGTTTAAGGTTTGGTGTAGGGTTGTGGCATGGCAGTGGCAAGACATGTAGAAGATTGAAAATGAAAGAAGAATATGCAATGTGTGATTTTTTGGTCCCAAAAGAAGTAAGGTTATGCAGATTGTGGCACTATTGTTGAAGCAACTTTACACTGTAAACAAAGGCAAAATTGAATGATGGATGTCAACTTTTTTAGGAGAAGTAATTGCCTATCCCAAACAATCCCCACATGCATGTCTTTCCATGTGATTTTGGACATCTTCGGGTCCCTGCTCCTAATCATGTCCATATAAAGTTTATGTGTAGGGTTTCAACCCAAGTTACATTCACATAATCATTTTACTTTTTCCTTTTCCTAATAATAACACCTATTTTTCACTCTTTTCTTTTTTCTTTCTTTACACAAAAATCTACTATATGTCACTAATATATTCTACTATATGCTAAAATAATTATTTTAAGTAGGTGTATAAGTACAAAAAAGATATACAATTTTTCTATATCAAATAAACTCTTAAATTGATAATAAATTCAAATAAACAGAATCATGTATCTTCTGCGTTAATCTTGTATCTTATATATTAGTTGTACATTTGGATTTGTACCAAATTTCAGTACAGAATATGAACATGAGAATTAAATCTGGGTGACAAAGGTTTGGTGAAGATATAACAATCCCTTTTTTAATTCCACTGAAATATGACTATACTGGATCAAATTCAATCATGAAGCCTTTCTGTCTGCATGTTGGGTCCACTCGATTAATCTACTTATTTAGTGCACCATTTCAAACAATCAACAAAACCCTACACACTAACCAAATACCAGATAACATATCTTTCTTAGTATATCCCACAAAAAATATTCAAGATCGTTTGTTTCTAAAGGGAATATATTGAAGATAATTGATAACTTGTTGTTTTATTTTTCAATTAGGGAAGTTGGGAATTTTTTAAGTTTGGTTACATGTTCTAGACATTGTTTTCCCAATAAATTTGTATAATAAGGGAACCACGCCAACTGCAAGTTAAAGGAAAAATTAAGCAAATTAATAATTTATATAAAAGAAGAAAAACAAAGATTCCAAAAAGTAAATCAAAAGTGGAAATGTGTAAGTGGTTATTATTCCTTTTTACAATAAATAATATACGAAATGATAATAAACGTTGTATACTATCGTCCAATTAATCATATATAAATAGACTTTGGATGTATTCTTTTGTTAATATAAATTTGAAGGAGAATGAGTGGATAGGTTTCGATAAATTTAAGGGTAGAGTTTTTGTGTTCATTTTTAAAAAATTTGAAGATGAAAATGGCTGCGATTGGAATGAAATTTATGAAAATTTACGAGTGATTTAACTATAGATAAAGCAACGCCGCTACAAGCAATAGAAAGCCACGTTTATTAATCCATTTCAGTAGGTGGCGGTGTAAAAAATAAAATTTTAATAGATAAAAAAATAAAATTATAAAATTACACTTAATGTTAAAAGTAATATGAAATATTTTTTGGGTGAGTTAAAAATTTTTATTTAAAATTTTTTTATTCAATATTAAAAAAAATACAATTAATTTTATAAAAAATAAATATTTAGATATTAATTAATTTTAGGATTAAAAATATGTTGACATCTTAATAATAATTGAAAAAGAAAAATATTTTTATTATAAAAATTTTAATTATTGTTAAACATCTTAATTGTTATTGTAGGAGAAACTATTTATCCGAATTAGAAAGGATGAGTGGAATAAAGTATCACCGAAAGAACATAAAAATAAAAAGAAAAGAAAAGAAAATAAGAAAAAACAAATAGTGCAAGGATGCATGGTATTGAAATAACTTATTTAAAAACATCTTTAAATGAGAAGTATGTTATTTTTAAAGTTAAAAAATATAGTATAATTTTTATTGCATGAACTAATTATAATATATCTTCATCATACCACTAATTCATGAAACAACTAATTAACAAAGCAAATGGTAAAAACTTTGTTGAGTGGGTTATGCAATTGAAAATGATGTATTCTTTGATGCGAAGTACATGAATCGGATTCATCAACATGAGAATTGATTTTATTCACGACTTCTTTGGAATCAGTTTCATCGCTATAATTGTAACCGATTCTCTTTTTTTTGACGAAGTCTCATAATAGGTTTTACTCATCAAGATCACAAAGAACTGATTTCAAACTCAAATGCATGTACGTTTATAACATTATGAAAACACTTTCCACATGATTACTAGGTCTTCACCGTCAACCATACATGACGAACCTTAGTATAAGGTGCGGAGGGTCATGCCCCCATCCTCCACCCCCACCTTCCAAATTTTTTCAAATAAATAAATTAATGTATAAATAAAAACAAATTTTTATAGTTTTAATATATTTAATATATTTCAAATTTTGATACATTTTCATTTCTAACTTTTAAAAATGAATGAAAATAATTATTTTAATCTAATGACATTAAATTTATTTAATGTGTTAAACGACATTCTTGATAGATATTTGAGCTGGAAAAATGTTAAATGATGTAAGTAGTTTAAATATCAATCTATAACGTCATTTGACACGTCAAAAAAATCCAACACAATTTAAAAAGATTATATTTATTAGTCTAATTTCTTTGCATGGACAATAAATAAATATATATATATATATATATATATATATATATATATATATATATATATATATATATATATATATATATATATATATATATATATATTTCTATACGTAAACGTTAACGACTATATATCGATCTATAAGGGTGACAGTGAATGATGCTCACTGTTGATTGAAAAGTAAATTAATAATTTTTTTTAATCTTCACCCATTACTTTCAAGTGTAGAAAAGAGATAGAAAGAAAGTTGAAGTAAAAATGAGGCTCTTTGAATATGTAAAAGATAATGAAGCATGTTTGACAACTTCTTTATTTTATATAACCATATTATTATTTTATTTATATTTAGTAGTTAACTATAATGTTTTGTTATTAAAAGGAATGTAAGGTAGATGTTAAAGATAAAGGTGGATACGAAATTATTATAATTTCCAATTGTTTATGCATCAAAAGTGAGAAAAGTGTGTTGATTGAGACTTAATGAAAGTTGAAAATGAAAATAAAAAAATAAAAACAGTGATCGAAGAACAATGTAAAAAGACATTGAGAGATGTATCCCTAAAAAAGTGTCTCCGTCATCACTAAAAAGTAGTTCCTCTTAAGAAGGCTCTACACTCTCTATTGTGCTATCAAATTATCTCAAACCATCACAAAACACTATGCAATCATTCAATATCCACTGTTAGCTTTCACACCCAACCCTAATTTACAACTACATATTCACCTAAATCCACTGTGGACACTGTGTACATACATAGCAGAAAATCGAACTCTTCCTATAATGATGAAAAGTGAAAACAAGTTAGGGTTTTGAGGTAGAATGGTGCATTAGTTCTTTGGTTCTTGCTTCTGTAATGGGATTTGTTTTCTGCTACTCATTCTGATAATGTAAGACACATGTTAAACACAGTAGCTACTAACTAATTGAGTTTTAATTCAACAAGTATAATGTGTGTTAGAATCATTATTCATTATAGCCTAGCACGTGCTTGGTTTGTAACTTGTAAGTTGGTCTCGTTAAAAATGGAAATGTCATGATCGTAGATTCTTATTATTTGTTTGTTATAATGTACACCACGTGACATCAAATATCATAATAATCATCAAGATTCTCTTTCTTCTTTTTTTTATAAATAATCTTGTTGGCCCAATAGTAGTTTTAAGAAATAGTTTACAAGTCCAACCCAACTAAGTTATTTATAGACCCCTATATCTTATAAGCCCTATTTATAACTTTTTGGGCCTTGAGATTTCTCGGCTCCCGCTTCGGTCGTTTTTCTTTGCGCGGACTCTTATGGGCCCATTGTTTTGAAATACTAACCCGAATAAAAGAACGTGATAAACTTCTAATTAGTTATAACTAAATTAGTAAGTAAATAGTGTATCCACTAAAGAAAATACTTCTATGTTGGTTACTATAGTTGATCAATTTAAGTATTAATTTACAAAATAAAAAATTATTTATTATTAAAGTAATTATTATTATGAATAAAAAATTATAATTAATTTTTAAATTAGTTTTGTAAAATTTAGCTATCAAAAATTTTAGTCATCAGAGAAAATTGATCGTTAAATGTTAGCTACCAATGTTTTCCTACCAAAGAAATTAGTTTTCAAATTAGTTTTTAATTAATTATTAACTAATTTAACAACCAATTATAAATTTGTATTCATAGTAGTAATTTTTTAATAACCACTAATTTTTTATTTTATAAATTATTTTCTAAATTAATCATTATAATGACTAACAATTTTTTATTATTAAAATGTGTTGTTAATGAAATACTTTTATAGTAATTAAATGTTTGTATTCATACTGGTATTTTGAATTTAGATTAATATATAAACATAAATTATAAACATTTCAAATGAAACTACAAAACATCACACTACTTAATAAAGGGAAAATAAATTCAATTTCAATTGATGTTTGGAGAAGGAAAAGAGTAATATACATAAATAAACAAAAATAAATTTTAAGAGAATATATTTTGCGATTTAATGAGATTTTTTTAAGGTATCATTTAATTATTTAATTTTTTTAATATAAAGTTTTCGAAAAATTATTTAATTAAATATATTTTTAAATAAAGCTAATTAGTTTTCTTAATTAGCATACGTTAACTTTTCTTGTATCGGAGATAAAAAATAATAAAATATTAAAGTTTCTATTCACCAAGCTATATCATTAATTAGTAAACTAAAAATTTCCTTAAATTATATTTTTTAGAATTGTTATTATAAAAAATATAATTTATCATTTAAAATAATTCACAATTAAATTCTTCTACTTACTACTACACTCTCTAAATTAAATTATAAATAAGTGAAGCTTAAAACCATGATGTTGTGAAACGTTGGATAGTGCCACGTAAACACCACCGGAACCAAAACCACAAAGAAACATCATCGTCAACATCGGGTTCGGAGTAGAAGCTACAATGTCCACTGCGAGAGTTCAAGTTTCGGCGTGTGCGCTTTCCGCTGCCGTCAAGAACCTTCGTCTCCGGCCAACCGCTGTCGTTTCCTTCACCAACCATTTCAGGAAGAAGTCTCTTAGGGTGGTGTCAATGTCGTCCGTTCCCCCTTCCCAACCCTTCGAAATCGCCGTTAAAGCTTCCGTCACCACACCCAATAGCCTCGGCGACTGTAATATAATATTTTTACCTTTTTATGCATTTCTTTGTTTTCTTTTGGGTTAGTTTGAACATCTCAATGATTTCTTTGATGGAAATTGAAATTACTTTCTCTTTAAGGGAATGGTGATGTGCATGAAAGGATTAGAGAAAGAGAAACGTGGGCACGGTGAAGATGAAGGGAAGAAAATTAGGATGTATCTGGACTCAAATTATGTCCACGTGCATTCTCAATTTTCACTCATTTGTCTCTTTCTTTTCCACTAACTATAGGGGCTGTTTTGTTGTGGAAATGTTTTCTGTTGTCATGTTTCTACCGAAATTTGCAAAAAATATAATCTTTAAGGCCTTGTTTGAACAAACGTCTCAAGAAGTATATGAAAAGGAAGAAAATAAAAACTTAAACTTGAGTTTTTCATAAAGATAGTTCAAGAATAGTTAAAATCGTTTTTTTAGAAGCTAAAGAATAGAACTTTATGCCTTAGTTAATTTTGATTTATGTTACGCGAGAAAATTAAATCATTTTACCTTCTTATTTTCTTCTCAAGTTGACCGAACAACCTTTCCCGCTCTCATAGTATATGTGTGTATAACTATAGCAGAAGAGGTTCGGTGATTTATCATGTTTTGAGATGTAGGGAATGTTTTTTCGAGTATTTTGAGTCAATTCCATGAGGTAGGTAAAGCCAAAAGAGCCAATTATGTGTATGTTTTGGATTCAAGAAATCAAATAACGATCTTTTGTTGATATCTGAGCCTTAAACTTGGCTGGACTAGCGTGGTTCCCATAATCAATTTTGAATTGCCTTTTCAGGTCCTTTTTGCCAAAGGGTATTACTAACACTGGAAGAAAAACATCTACCTTATGAACCAAAGTTGGTGGATTTCACCAACATGCCAGAATGGTATCTTCTACCCCACTTCTTGGGCTAAATTTTTATTTCTTTTACAGTTGCTATCTTTATAAAACTGGATCACCTACAGACCACATATCTGGTTCTCGTACTACTTTAGTTGTTTTCTTCCTTACGTTTTGTTTTGTTGGTTTAGGTTCCTTAAAGCCAATCCTGATCGTAAAGTTCCTGTCATAAAGTTTGATGAGAAGTGGGTTCCGGATTCAGATGTTATTACTCAAACATTGGAAGAGAAGTATCCTATCCCACCATTGGTGACCCCACCCGAAAAGGCCACAGTGTATGCATTTTACTTGTAGATCTAGTTGTTCTTAATTGTACATTGCTTTGAATTTTTAGAGAAATGCATTATGAACTCATACATTCGTAAACACAGTTTTCTTTCATACTCCATTTTTGGTTACTTCACATTTTTGCTTTCCTTTTACTCCGTGACAACCTATTATTTTTTTATGTTTACATGACTACATTAAAATTCAATGTACTCCAATTGCCTAATGCATGGATGTGCTTTTTTTTCTGTAGGGGTTCAAAGATATTTTCTACATTTATTGGATTTCTCAAGAGCAAGGATCCCAATGATGGAACGGAACAAGCATTACTAAATGAACTGAGCTCTTTCAATGATTACATAAAGGAAAATGTATGACATTGTTTCTGCTTTTGTTTCTCTGTTATTTGTTTGCAATCTTGATTAGGTTTTTCATTTAGTGATGAAGTTTTACGCATAGAAGAATTACTACTATGCATTTTTTTCGAACAAACCATTGTCCTCTCTTGCATGCTTCCCCTTTGTGAACCAATTTCTTCAGTTCGACCATGTTAAGGTTTAAGCTAAATGATGGTAAATTGTGATAACTGAATTACCTGCAGTTAGTATACCTATATTTAGAAGGATATTTCATTAGATTGTTTTCTTCTGTGTGTGCATTAATACAGAATTGAGATATGGTAAGGATAAGCATTTGATTGGGATACATGGTAACCTATGTATAGCAAGTTCCCCACTTTCTCTTCTCTCTTTACCTTTTCCTTGTATATCTTGGGTTTAATATGGGAACTTACATAACAAATCCATTCATCCAACTTTTATATACTTTATGTTTATTCATGTAACTTTCATCAGTGCACTAATGTCTTCTATACTATAATTACATAAGAGGTTGATACATTTTATGTTACAACAAATAAATGGGGATCATGCATCAACTTAATTGAGCTGATTATACAAAGGGGGTCAACTAATAATTGAATGCTATTCTGTTAACAATGACTTTAAGCAAACAACTTAAATTCCATATTTTTGTATTCAGAGTTGCAAATAGAAATTTGATATTACAAGAATAGCTATATCATTCATTATGCTATACAGTCTATGATCTTTTTCTGCATTTTGTCATTGTATTTTTTTAGGATTACTATCAGTTGGTTCAGTTATTTACTCTTTCATTTTAGTCCTGCTACCTACATGTATTGAAAACTAGCTTTTGGGGTTAAATCCAAAGCCATATGCTACGATGTTGGTCCAATTACCATATTATTGCTACATATAGATTTGTAATTTTTAGGATTTTGTGTTCTTGATCTATCCTTCTAGACTTTATGTTGGTCTTTTTAAATCTTTGAGGAAGGAATTTTTGTTATTATCTGTAGTTTACACAGTCAAACAAATTGCAGGAAACTTTCTACTTGTTTAATTGACTGTTGTTTTTGGATTTTTGTAGGGCCCTTACATCAATGGTAATGAGATATCTGCAGCTGACCTATCACTTGGACCAAAGCTATACCATTTGGAGATTGCTCTGGGGCATTATAAGAAATGGACAGTACCTGATTCACTTACCTCTTTGAAGGCTTATACGAAGGTATGTTCTGGACGAGCCTATCTACTCAACATCTCCAATACATTCTTTATACTTGAAGACACTTTTCAAAACTAAAATGTGTGCGTGCATGAAGCTACTTCCCTAGATCTATCTGTATGCTGATGATGATTCTCAAACGTTTATGGTTTGTTAAATCTGTGGTGATAATGTCCAAAAGATATTCAGCAATGTTGATGTCGAAAAGCATAGACTAATGTCTGGATATGCTTGTGCAGAACATCAAACTTGAATCATTTCATTAAAGAAGCAGAAGTATCATCTGCTTCTGAATATCTGGAGTGTTTACTAATGGCTGTTCCAGTGCTAGAAAAGTTAAAACCTTCATTCAATGATATCCCCTTATGCTAATTTTTCTTATGTATATTAAATCCTAGTGTTAGTTTCTGAATGGAGTTAACTAACTGATTGTTTGTCAGATAGTTGAGCCATGATGAGTTAGAATTGTTTGTTGAGTTTGGCATGCGTGGAGCTCATAATGCTTTGAAAACTCTTTTGTTGGTGAAAATGCAGGCCATTTTCTCGAGGGAATCGTTCATTAAAACAAGTGCACAACCGCAGGATGTCATTGAAGGTTGGCGTCCTAAAGTAGAAGGCTAATAATATCCACTGGTCAGGTCACACTATCATTTTCCTTAAACTCGCACTACTATACCCCCGAAGAACAATGTATGAAGAATTCAAAGACCTATATCGTTTTGTATTATAATCTTACCCATTCACTATGAATTACGGAATAAATATTTATTAAGAATAGTTGGTCTCAGATTGTAACATGTTTGTTAAGAGTCCTGAATGAAAATAGTTGCATTCCATTAAAATAAGTGATAATTATATTGCTTCTTTTCCTTATTGCGGTTTTGACTCTTCTGATGTTAATTATATGCATCTCATGTCTCAAGTGCAGACTCTTCTGGTGTTAATTATATGCATCTCATGTCTCAAGTGCAACAGTAAGAGTGTGTTTAGAATTATTATCTTCTTTCAGTTTATCATTTTTACTTTTTAAACTGAATATTGATATATTTTTGAATGCATCAATTTGTATCGTAATGTTGATAATTTATCACAGAACTAAAATATAATGTATATGTTTAAATAATTACAAAATTTAGATATAACATAATTTGAACTCTTAAACATATTTATATATTAAAAATTAGTTATATAAAATAAATATTTAACTTGTGTACTGAGAAAGCTAGAATACTAGTTAATCAATTGTCTCTTTATAATTGTCTAATTTATAACGTAAGTTTTGTTAATATATTCCATAAGATTAAGGGTAAATGAGGTGAAATATAAGAAATCATTACAATATCATACACATGCATAAATCCATACATATATACATTCATACATACAAATATATATATATA
>Ga0214544_1010183_pt1 | contig 14045 bp, 10 predicted proteins | sample CNSS3metaG_FD_160074 | JGI IMG/M metagenome (GOLD analysis project Ga0214544, IMG submission 160074) | Root nodule microbial communities from cowpea collected in UCLA plant growth center, Los Angeles, California, USA - CNSS3 | ecosystem: Host-associated > Plants > Roots > Nodule | place: USA...
TGACAATTTTTAAGTAAGACAAGAACCCCTGTTAGTGAATGGAAATTGTAGGATGGAAAATTTATGTAACTGACTTAATTGTGTGATTGTAATACCATTTTTATTTATTTTTAAAAATCTGCAACCTTAGAACATAATTTTGAACTTCACTCCCCACATATTAATGGTTGACTCCCCACTTACGGATGACTTGCAAATTTTGATAATTTTAAATAGTCACAAAGACCCACGATGGTCAATATTCAGTGTTTAGGTCATGGAATTTGGAAGACAAAATTTGAGTAATTGACTGTGTTGCGTGATCGCAATTCGATTATTGAAATTTTAAAAAGCTGCAACCTTGGAACATAATTTTCAACTTCACTCCCCACATATTAATGGTTGACTCCCCACTTACAGATGACCCCCCAACATAATTTTCAACATTTATGTTCAATGTCATCCAAATAAAACTTTTGCATGTTCAAATTTTGGGTCCTCTATTCCAAAAAAATTAAACAGACAAAAATATTTATCCCATCATTAAGACCACAAATAAAATTGTCAAAGATATTCACTTTACTTCATTCTCCACCCTTTTTTACAATTGAGAAACTATTGGTTGGTTAATTTATCTTCTCATGAATAAAATTTATTGGTATTCACGAATTTTTTGATCTTTGAACCCGAATTCTGAAAAGGTGTGTGCACCGTGTAGTCACCTTCATACAAGCTTTAGTCACCATCATGCTGTGCAAATAACATGTAAGATTAAGTCTGAAAAGGTCTTTGCACATGACAGATTGTCAGATTCACATTAATGACCATTAACATGACAATGCATCAACCTCAATCTAAGGGATGTCATTCCTTTGAGTAATCCAACGACTATGTTTTCTCCCATGAAGTCTTGCATTGTCTATAAATGTTTAATGTTATTGTTTTCAATTCTTGCTATCGACAGAAACCTACAAAGAGTGAAAAAAAATGTTGCTATGGAGACAACAAGAGCATAGGGCTGCATACATTTCTTCTCGGGTATGTCAACTTCATTTCTTATTAACACACATAAGTTTTTATGTAATCACATATTTTACTTCTTTGTTTAGGACACGGAAGGGAGCATTGTGTCGTCTTACTGTCATTCCATGCTTGAACCTCATCCAAGTATTGTGCCTATAATAGAAGAAGCAGGGTTTGGCGGTGTGGCTAAATTGCGACATCTAAAGGTTGACCACGGTTTAGTGACTGCCATGGTAGAAAGGTGGAGGCCTGAAACACACACATTTCATTTTCCAACTGGAGAATGTACCATAACCTTGCAAGATGTCTCACTTCAATTGGGGCTTCCTGTCGATGGACCCCCTATCATTGGTCCAACTATGTTGGATTGGGACGAGATGTGTGAAACCTTATTAGGTATAATACCAGTTAAGGGAGAATCGATTATCGGTTCTATGATCAAACTAAAATGGTTAAGGGATAATTTGTTTCCTATAGATGAAAATTCCAGTATTGAGGTTGTCGCAACTGGAATCGCGACGGGACGACGAACCGAAAAAAATAAAACGAGTTTGAAAAGAGATTTGGAGTCGCCACCATAGTTATTTTGGAAAACTATGGAAAACCATAAAAATAAAACAAGTTTGCGAAAAAACCAGATTTTGGATCCAGGATTCGGTTACGCGTAGGGAAGGTATACCGCGCTCGCCCGAGGGCGGTACCTTTAATTAAAAATGCAAAGTTGATGTGGTTTTCAAAATATTAATTTTTCCCAAAAATAACAAGACAAAAATGTTAAAAGAAACAAAAATATTTTTTATTTTTAGTTTTTGGGCCCGACAAGGATTGACCTTGGTCCTACGTATTCTCATTCAAAATGAGAAATCAGGGTTACTTAGTTCTTTAAAAAAAAAGTAGTTGTTTGAAAAAGTTGATATTTTTATATTTTTTGAAATTTCATATTTTTTGGTATTTTGAATTACTTGAAAATATGTGTCACACGACGCGAGCGGTCGGACAAACACTAAAAGAGGAAGAAAACTATTTTCTGTGTTTTTTAGAAAATAAGTGTCATACGGTGCGGGCGACCAGACAGACACGATTAAGTAAAAGAGAACATTTTTATTTTTTGATTTTTTTCTATTTTTTTGCAATTTTTTATAATTTTCAAATATTTTGTTTTGTTTTTTTTCAAAAAAAATCAAATAAATAAAAGGATGAAATTATTTAAGAAGGATAAAAGTGGAAAATAAAAAAAATGGGGGTACATGAGTAGTTAGTGGGGTACACAAAATAGATACAACAACATGCCCAAAAATAATAGACAAAGATATGGGGGTGTAGGAATATGATATCTGGGAGGTGCACGAAGTAAAACAAAAATCCGCCCCAACAAGCAAAGAAGACAAATGGATTTGGAGTGTGAATAATAGAACCAGGGGTGCAAAGAGCATGGTTGGCCACATTTAAAAAAACAAAAGGGGAAGGTGTAATTAGTGGCATGGGGGGTGCACGGAGTAAAGGGGATATGGCATATGAGACACCTAAACCCTAATTGCTCAAAGAAAGCCTCCTTTCCATCTCTCTCGACACCAAGACGCTGCCACTGGCCACCGACCACCAGCACTCCACTTCCATCTCTGCCTCGCCGCACCAAGGACGTCGGTGACGACGCCGGTGACGACGTCGTTGACAACGCTGTCCACCACCCAAAAAACACCGGTGACCATGCATCTCCTTCTTCTTTCTTCTCCAACGCGCGCGAGACAGGGGCTGCACTCATCCCTTTCATGGCCTCGAGGACTCGCCTGTCGGAGACCGCCGTCAGCGGTTCCAGCCGCCGCTGACGTACACGCCAGCGCCCCCTTCGCCCCCATCCTTTTCCGCACGAAAGAGAGGCACGCGAGGACTCTGCAGCTCGTCACCGCCATGCCAGCCACAACGATTGGGTCTGCAACCATCACGCGGCCACACTCCTCCGCTCAGAGCTCCGAATCGCCGGCGGTGTGCTATGATTAGACATGGCTGATCGGGGAATATGAGAGTGTTTGGCGCTGGAATTGTGGGGGTTTCGGTTCCCTGTTTGTTTGTTTCTGATTTGTGCTTGGTGGGATGAATGGATTTGGGTATTTCATTGTATCGGTGGGTCGAGGATGATGAATAGAGGTTCCTTGATTTTGGTTATTTTTGTGAAGGTTAGAGATTGATGGAAGAACGAGAAATGTAGAACGGGTTGTGGTTGAATGGAGAAATCGAAGTTGCAGGGGTATATCGGTTCGGTGGTGGTGAGAGAGATTGAGGATGAGGTGAGCGAGTAAGCGGGTGAAGACGTGTATCTACAAAATATAACTGTTTGTGAAGTGTGTTTGGGTTCTAGTTTTGGATTTCTGTTGTTTTTGTGCAGGTGAAGGATGAAAGGAGTTCAGATTCAATACAGGAAGATGAGAAATAGGAATTGCGTAGCAGTGATGATGGTTTATTGGTGATCGTGTGGGATGGGCTGGTTTGTGATATTTGGAGGAATTGGTCTGCGGCAGCTGAATGGAGAATGAGCGTTTTGGTGTGTTGATGATGGTTGAGGGAAACTGTGGTTGTGGGGATTCGGTTGGGGCTTGAACGGTGACAAGAATGTAATGCTCATACAGTAACGGAGTAAATGTGGACTATGTTTTCTATCACTCAACCCACACTACAACTCGCGCAGTAACATCATCATCATCATGAGCAACAAACAAAACACATACATCATTCATTCAAGGACTATCAGATAGTCTTGCATTGATCCAAACATCCAAGAATATTGATGCTTACCTCTCGCAGCCTCATTCTCTTTGTATTGCTCGTTGTTCTCTCTTGTTGCTTGTTGATTTCGTTCTCCCTTTTTTTTCCTGCTTTGTTGCTCTTGCCCCCTGTGATCCTGTGAAACTGTATCTTAAAATTCGTCTTCCCCCTTCTTTTGTATGGAAATTTGCACTTTAGCCATAGCTGCACTGCTATGCTCAGACTGCCTCCCCTGATTGCTGTCGCTGTGATACACCAATACCCAACATTTCTTCTTTTTGTGTCCAAACCCCCTCAATAACAAAATAACGTATGAATCTGGCCATATTTTGCATGACAGTCAAGTCAAATGACTTCCATAATTTTTTTCATTTTATACATTACATATATTTTTAAGAGACTAAAATCAAAATGGTGTGAAAGTAATATAAAATGGAAATTGAAATTAAAATAAGATAAGATAAAAATAAAAAATAAAATAAAATAAAGTAAAGTAAAAATAAAAATAACATAAAAATAAAATAAAATAAAACAAGATAAAATAAATAAAGTAGATAAATAAAGAGCAAGACAAAATTAAAATTAAAATTAAAATTAAATAAATAAAATAATAGGAGTATATATGTACATCCAAATTAATGTTGATTTTTTTTTGTAATGTTTTTGTTTCTTATAATTATTATTAAAGTCAAAATTTTATTTCTTATCCGGACGAAATTGGGTGTTGACAGAAGTCATTCATGCACATGCTAGAGCTTATATATTAGGACTTATTGGAGGGATTTTAATGCCCGATAAGACTGGGAATAAAGTACATTTAATGTACACTAACTATTTGACTAATCTTCGAAGAAGCAAAAGATATAGTTGGGGTTCAGCGTGTTTGGCTGTGTTGTATAGGGAGATGTGCAAAGCAATAGATGAACGTGCGAGGACTATGGGTGGATGTGCTTCGTTGTTACAATCATGGGCATGGTTTCGGATGCCCTTTATTGCACCCATTTCAAGAGTTTCACCAACTTTCCTGCTAGTTTGCCAATGGAGCGGCGGTCGAGTACTGAACTACAGAAATGTCCCCCACAATGATTTAGTCGGATACCGGGCAAGGATAGATCACATGCAACAAAATCAGGTAACATTTACCATTTCTATATTGATAAATGGTTGTAAATGAATGACTAACATTTTCAATTTTTGTTGTAGTTTATTTGGGTTCCTTATGAGGGTTTGGGCTCTATTATTGATGTTGAAGCATATCGGGACCAAGCAATATGGACGTCATGCACAACTTTAATTTGTTTTGTCATTGTGGAGTGGCACCAATCAGACATGGTGAAGTTACAATTTCGGCTATCACAAGAGATCCCTGAAGAACCCAACAACCTTGATCATCTACATAAATTAGACATGAGGGGGAGACAAGATGAGAACTGGGTTACTAGACATGCGCAATGGATAGAGGTTTGGAATAACCAGCATGACCTAACATTGAATGGATTACCGATGCTTAGGCCACTTCAACACACAATTGAGTACATGTCATGGTACATTTCAAACTCATTTTTGTATTTGTCTATTCCACAAATGTTAAATGATCCTAGAATGCATCGTGCATCGACATCAGCAAATGTCCCTCCACCACAACAAACTAGGCATGACTTCAACACTCCACCTCCCCCATCAGGTATGGAGGGAAGAAGGAATTCAATTTCTTCAAACACAGAACTAGGCATACGAAGTATGTTTGCAACTTATGATGAAACACCACCTTCTGCACAACCGTGGTTGCGTACGTATCCTCAAAGTCCAAATTTCTTAGAAGGATTGGATCAGCCTCAAGAAGACTCAGTTTACTACGTCCACAATCCATATGCAGAAGCATCATCATCTGTTGCGCATGATGATCATCAACCTCAGGAGGAACATGAACCACAACCTTCACACGTAGAAGAACCTAGACTTGAAGTGCGTAGGAGGAACCCCACTAGAAACAGGCGTCGACCACGGTGTGGAACTGGACACCACTACGGTGATTAAAAGGACAAAGATGTAGTTTAATATTTTATTACATATGAAATAAGTCGTGTTTATGTGTTTGTAAGAGTTTACCGTGTTTAACACAATTTCGAAGATCAGCAATGGAAAAACTTTATAATTGCAAATGCTTCATTGCTAAATAGCGAACAACAATTTCTTTAGATAAACTCAACAAGTTCAATGATCTTAAAGATCATTGTTACAACATACAAAAAAAAAAACTAAATAGGTATAAATTTGTCACACTTCTCAACTTTCATGAAGTTGACATAAAAAGATATTGTCACCGTAGGGACCATCATTGAGTGCCACTGAATGACATGTTGAAGATCTTCGTCATTCCTTACAAAAAGGAACTCATCAATGCCTTCCGCAACAAATTCAGGAGGGACATGGTACCACAAATGGCTTAGTGGGGGCTTAGATGGTCCCATCAAATGACTTCTTATGATGATGTGCATATGGTTAAGAGTAACCCCATTTGGAAGTCTACACAGGGAGAACCTTCCATCTTCAAAATCAATAGCAGCATTAAAGGAATTATATGCATTCAACTCCTCAAATAAAACCATTTTTACTTATTATACTAGAGCACTCCACAACTTTCAAACTAAGGAACCACAACCTTAAATATAATTGACTATCTTCACCTAGATAGCGTGCAAAGAAACATATTTACTCTCACCACTGTAAAAGCTAGCGCATCTTTGAAATAAAGGGCCTTAGTTGTACCTTCTAATTATGACAAGACCTATCAACTTTATTGGGAGGTGCCAAAGTTGATTTATTATATTACTCTTCTAAAAGGTAATAGATACTTCAATTGGGATAACGTGCCAACTCAAAAATTTACTTTGACCACTGTAAAAACTGATGCATATTTCAAATAATTGGCCTTACTTGCACCTTCTAATTATGACAAGACTTATCATCTATATTGGGAGGTGCCAAAGTTGATATTTAATTCAGAAATTTACTCTCACCTTGCAATTTGGACAAGACTTGTCAACGCTATTGGGATAGTGTGCGAATAAAGATACATAATTTTACCACTTCATAAAGATACATAATTCAGAAATTTACTCTCACCCTGCAATTTAGCCGTACACATTAGACCAAAATATTCATCACCACTCCCCATTATTCTACTTTATACTCACCACTTATGGAATGATTCATGCATGGTACATTATGTACTTAAAAAATTTAGCCAGTATGACAACATTCACTACTGGGTTATGTGGACGGTGGACCTTTTTGAAATTGTGCTAATATTGATATTGTTTGTAAGTGGGGAGTACAGAGGTAGTAAGTGGGGAGTTGTGATGACTATTTTGGTCTTCATTATCCAGTTTTTATATAAAAATCAAATTTCATTGTGAACATAATATCCTCACACTAACCTTAACATAGTACAAATTCATTTCCATCATTAGTCCCTACCTACCTCATTCATCATTAGTTATGAGACCTTTTTCCATTATCCCCATCCAATTAACATTTAGTAGTCTTACAAATATTATTGTGCTATCATATGATTACAATGAACATTTTTCTCTTGACTCTCAAGTTTTATATTTTCCATTTTTATACTTTCCATTGAATTACTGCAACTAATGTTCAAAATAATAACAATAACTCACAACTTAATCCAACAAGACTCCTCACATACCTCATACATACTTTAAGGGACATCTTTTTATTACACCATCCAAAAAAGCTGCTTTTCAATTTCGTGGTAATGAAAATAGTTTTTTTCTATGATACAATGACAACGAACATTTTGTCTTAACACTCAAGTTTCATACTTTACATTAACAAAACTGTTAGCGATGTTCATAATATTAAGAAAAACTCCTCACTTATTCCAGCATTACTCCCCACATACAGAACCAATAATGAAATGAAAGTTCGCGAAGGAAAGATTCCAAACACAACACCCAATTACTCCTATTAAAAAAAATTAATACTACATAAATTATAAAAAAATTAAATTAATTTGATGTTTATATTTTCAAATTACACATAAAAAACTTACTACACAATACAAAATGTATTTTTAAATCAACAAATACAAAAAGAAAAAAATATTTTTTTTCTTTCAAATAATACCTAAAATAATTAAAAACACAATACTACATCTATTTTAAAAAATATATATTTAACCTTTAATGTAATATTTTTTACAAAAAAAACAAAAAATAACTCATATATATTCTATTAAAAAATTTTAAAAATATTAATTCTAATTTATTTAAAAAAAAAAACCAAGTTTAAAATTCGGATCCCTGAAAACCGAATTCTGACTTGGAATTGAAAAAAAAAAAGCTTAACGATTGGAATTCGGCTCCCGGAAGACCGAATTCCCTACTACAATCAAAACAATGCTATATATATAAATATAAGACATAGTGTGCTATGCTAGTAAATGAAGGAGCAAACATAGCTCTTTTGGAAAAAAAATCGTGTTCACAGAGGTAGAAGATGATGATGAGAAGAAGGAAGAAGCGGTTTCCTTTCAGCGAGCAAGTACGAGAGAGTGGAAGTGAAACCTAATTTTCTGTACTCGTCACCATGTTTCCTTTCGGCGAGCGTGTGGAAGCGAAACCTAGTTTTTTCTACTCATCACCACACACACCTCACTATTTCTGGACCCCACCACTGATTTCAATTGCCACATCACAGAGGTTAAAAATAATTGAAAATTAAAAAATCGTAATGCCACACTAGGTGGGTAAAAAAAGGATCATTTTTAGAGAGTCAGTGACGATATTTGTTGCTCTTTTGGTGGTATTTTGCATGTGTAAATCAACTCTGTAGGAAACCAAAAGAGTGAGAGACAAAAGAATAACGGCAAATTCAAAAATCCTTTAGATTTGTACTCTGTACAAAGTAGACAAATTTTACATATGTATTTCCCTAATGGGGCATTGAATTAATTGAAAAGGAAAAGATAAATAATTTGAATAGGCTGCAACAATGTGAACCTAAAATTGGAAAGAAAAAAGAAAACAAAAGCAAAAAGAAAGGCAGAAGCAAAGGTTTTCACAAAATGCTGCTTTCTTATCTCAAACTAAGACAAATGCAATTTGGTTCTCCACATTTCTCCAACGACCTTTTTTGGCTGTGGGTTATCTGGTCCTCTGTCCCTCTGTCCTGATGTGAAGTACAGCCACCCATCCCAAAAACCAGCTAATGTTGTTTTTATTCTGTAAGGAAGCTTTCCAATCACTGACCATGTCTGCAAACAGTATTAAGAAACAATAATGAATCATGTTACAAAGTGACACTTGATCACTTCAATGAACTCATTAATGTAGGGGACACATTTTTATTCACTGGCTTCATCAAGTTTATTGTTGCTTGATTACATTCATTTGATCAGAATTCATAAAATTACAATGGCCAATAAGTAATGTTAGAGAGGAGGTATTAAATTAATGGATATTTCTCATGAGTAAAAAAGACTGAAAAGTGTACCATGGTGTTTAAATCAAACCGGAAAACCTCCCCAACCAGCATCATCCTTTTTGTTACTGGGTGCTTTTCTGTGGTACCTCCAGTGATGACAATTGAATTGTTCACAAGAACCCATGCACATTCTATGTGTGAATTTGCTTTTGGCATAGCTGGCAAAATTTTCCATTTCATGTCTGCTTCCAGCATGTAAACATCTCCGTAGACCACCTGAAATGTAACAAATTTATGTCACACAACTTCACTTGAAATGATCATATATCCAACAAATGTGGATTGTGATTGTGAAAAAGACAATTTAAGCATACCATGTCATTCATCTTCAGAAAAACAACTACTAAATCATAATATTTTCTCTTTAAATCATGTTTGATGTTGATAAACAGAGAAAATGATACCTCGACCCTGCGTGAACATTTGAATATGGGTGAACCAGGTTTGGCCATAAAATCACCCTCTTGTCCACCAATAACAAAAAGTCGATCACCGACTGCAACGCAAGCCCTGCACCAAATAACTATAGTTTGACGACAACGAATATGACACTGTAGAAACACAGTAGTCCTACACTCCAAAAGGTCAAATGAGAACATCATATATAGTTAACTATTGAACAATCCGAGTAATTTTGTAACCTATGCGGTCCACCGCGTGGAACGGGAACTTCTTCTCGCCATTGTTGTTCCAATGCTTCTCCATCCTTCACAGCCAAACTCCAATGTTCAAGTCCAGGTGTATGGCGATTCTCTTTGCTACCACCCATGACATGGAGTCTTCCTTTCCACAATTGAGTAGCAGGAGCGTACCTGGTACAAGAAAGTCTCATGACCGCAATTTAAAATATAAGATGCAATTGACAGTTTGAAACAGCGTTGTACCTAGGTTCCGGTAATGGTGGCAAAGGTTTCCATTTCTTTGTGACAGTGTCTAGCGTAAAAGAAGCTGTGGTAGGTCCTCGGCATTGGGTGCCATATTGTCCTGTGACAATGTATACATACCTCCCATCTGTGGCCACACCCAAATGGGAATTAGCCATTTCGTCTGGCATTTTAATCTGATCTACCCACTTGTTGACGGTGAAATCGAAGACATCAACATGGGAGTGCACCTAAGGAAAGAAAAATCACTCTCATTAATAATTACTAGTGATATAAAGTGAAATGAATAAACAAGAAGAAACACTGACAAGGTCAAGGTGTTCATATCCTCCAAACACATAAAACATATTATTAATCTGTACAGAGTAGCCATCTAGCCGAGGCACCGGAGCAGAAGGCATCTGCTCCCAATACAATTCGGGAGCAGGCAAGTCTGCAAATGTAGATGAAAGGAATCTATCAGGACCCCTCCTTTTTCCACTCTTGCCACCTTTTCCCTGCAACAAGAAAAATAAGAGATGTTGAAAGAAGGTTGACTTGAGGAGTGTGGAAAGAATAAGGTAATTTGAAGAAAGAAAGGGTTAGAAAAGGCAGACGTTGTCTTGGTTTTTGTCTTTGTCTTTGTCTTTGATGTCGGGTGTGGCGGTGGCATTGGGGATGAGAAGGATGGGGGCGTTGGTGTCGACCCAGTTGGTGGCGATGGAGAGATAGTGGGCGGAAAGGGAGGCGCGGAAGACGTTGGCGAAGAGGGCGAGGCCGAGAAAGGCAGAGAGGCAGAAGAAGATGATGATTTTGGAGGAGGAGTGAGGGTATGGGTGGTTGTTGGGGTGGTGGAACCTCGTTGGCGTGGCCATTCTGTGTTTTTTGCGACACAATCATCAAAAGAGACCCATTTATTTATTTGCGTGTTCGAGAGACAGAGAGTAGAAAACAACAGAAATTTGGATGGCAGAGGAAACAAACAGCGGTTGGTTGGCGCCAATGGTTTTGGCTCTTCGTTTCACTCATTAAAAAGCAACGTTTTTTTGGTTCTCTGTTCACGGCTACACCACGCGCCCCACCACCGCAAATCTTCCTCTTCTTTTTTACACTTTTCTATTCTTTTCTTTCTTTTTATACTAATATAGACACACTTCATACACCGTTTATTATCAATCAATTCATACTTCTTTATCATCTAATTAAAGATTTTTTTTATATATACAACATGAATTTCATTAAAAATAAAATGACCTAATTTTACTTTCTTTCAAAAACATTTTTAAATTTCTTTTACCTCTTTTAAATTTTATATTATTGATTTGTTTCCTTTCAAACAAATTATTTTAATTTTTTAAAATGCATGCTACTTTTTAATTTCAAATATTTATTTTAAAACATAAAATATCATTTATTTTAAGATTTAAAATAATCTATGACATTATACAACATATATATATATATATATATATATATATATATATATATATATATATATATATATATATATATATTGCTTTAATTATTAGCACAAAAACACGTTGTATTTCTGAAAATTTCATGTCTTTTATCATTTTTTATTTAAACATTATTATTTTTCTTTTAAATGATTTTATTTATCATATAAAATAAAAGAAATAAATATATTATATATTGTATATAAAGTTATGCTATGATAACAATAATTGATTATATAGAAACAGTCTGCACACTTCGAGTTTAATTGTACACAGTGGATAGAAAATTTTCTTTGTATCGTGCTTTAATTATTTTTATACTTTTATATTGATTTCCGAATCTTGTATAATAACATTAAAATATTACTGAAAATGAAATAGAAAAAACAATTTGTATAGAATTGAGCAATCCTATTACTTGAAATTGTTATGTAACCTTTTGTTAAACAAAAGTAACAATTTTGTTGACTTCTATCAATATACTACGCTAGAGGATGCATTTCTGGGTAAATAGGATATTTACTTCAGCGTGTTTGAAGACGAATCCTCAGTCCAAAAGTGACTTAAAGGAAGGAGGAGGTTTTAAGCACACTGAATTTCAACGCAAGTTTTTTAATCATTTTTGGTACTTAACCCAAAACTAACTTCTTTTTATTCATGAACTAACTAATTTCTATAAAGAAGTCAATTGCAAACAAAACGCAAATAATAAATAAGGAATGTTGAAAAAAACGTGCGGCTTAGTTTCAGACAAGGATAAATGAAAAAATATAAATATATAAATATAATAACCACGTTATTCATTCGGTTAATAAAAAACTTAAAAGGTAAAAATTTAATAAAAAAATTATAAAATGTGAATATTTAATACATAAAAATATTTTAATGACTCAATTAAATTTAAGAAAGAATTTAAAACTTAATTAAATCATAATTAATTAGTTTTGAAAAATGTCACTAATTGATATTAGTACGTATAAACTGAAGTAATAAAATACCATTTGAAATTTATATTATCATTCAATGTATAGTTTTTGTTTGTTGCATTTTTAATGTGTGGCAAAATGGGGCAAAAGCACCAAAATGGTGCAATTTTATTTTCAAAATTATAAAAATGGGAGATTTGTGCTAGTTTGGTAGACTTTGTGGTGAAGAAGTTATGCCTTGACATACTAAAGTGAAGTCGTGCCAAGCTCACATAACTTCAATTAAAAAAAAAAAGAAATTATAAGAATTATTATCAAGTTGGCACAACTTTAGTTTATATCCAACATACTGAAATTTTTATTAAGATGACACGACTTCATTAAAATTAGAAAAATTATAATGCACTAAAATTGTATTAAGTTGATGTAACATCCCATTTATTTAATAAAGCTTAATAAAGGATATGTCACACAGTATAACATAAAAAGCGAGAATAATATAGTATAATGTCGCTTGTAAGGCCCCTTTTATTTTGCCATCTTAATCTTTAGGGCTGCCTTGCAGCAGTGGGCCTAAAAGGCTGGCCCATGATATAAGTACCCTTCGTGTTGCCCTAATTCCACATTTCATTCACTTTCAGAAAAGATCCAGCTGTCAACCCTTTTCTCCCTCTCACAAAGAGCTCTGCTAGGGTTAGGTTTCTGCCATCTTCAAGCTAGCTCGGAGTCGTCCTCTACTCCATGTAAGTACTATGCTAGCCATTCTCGTCTCCATTGTTCTTTTTTTCGTTTCTCTCATAGCTAGGGTTCCAAGTAACCCATATCGTGCTCCTGTTTCTCTATCCTTTCAGTTCTTCCATTCGCTTCTTGAGCTGTTGTGCTCGTGCGTTCGGTGTCGAGGGAGTGTTGGGTCGTTTGCTAGCTTATTCCAGGTACGGGAAGCTAGGATCCTCTGTTTGTTTGGTGCGAGTATGCTGTTTTGTGTGCTTGGTGATTCTCTTTTGTATTTACCTGTTGATTTGGATGTATGATACGGTGGGATTGTTGCTTGCGGTATGTCTTTGCATCTGTTGCAGGTGAAAATAGTGGCGGGCACTGATAAACTCGCCCAAGCGAGCTAGTCTCGCCTAGGCGAGATTAACAGAGGTTCGCCTAAGCCTTTTCCTCCACGAATGGTCGCCCAGGCGACCCGCTGTGACTTCTGGGCGAGCAGGCAACTCGCTCAAGCGAGAGGGATCTCGCTTAAGCGAGATCCCGCGTTGCTTATGCTCTTGTTCTTGTGCCCTCACCTAGGCGGAGGGGGTGGCTCGCTTAAGCGAGACCCCTCAGCCTGAGCGAGGTGCTGGGCGAGACTGTGCTGTGTTTGAATGTCTATTGGTCCCTGAATGATCTGTTTTGGTTAAGTATGATTGTATGAGGAGTGATCTGTATATAATGGAGCATGAAGTATATTTTTGGCATGATTCATGAATTGTGGATGATGGGTTGGTATGAGACTTAGCATGCGAAATGAATGTGTGGTTTGAAAT
>Ga0214544_1010185_pt1 | contig 14038 bp, 6 predicted proteins | sample CNSS3metaG_FD_160074 | JGI IMG/M metagenome (GOLD analysis project Ga0214544, IMG submission 160074) | Root nodule microbial communities from cowpea collected in UCLA plant growth center, Los Angeles, California, USA - CNSS3 | ecosystem: Host-associated > Plants > Roots > Nodule | place: USA...
GTATCTCAAGTACCTAACGTAAATTTATGTTGGACCTTATAATAGTTTACATAAAATTTTCTTTTTCTTTATAAAATAATTGGTTTGGGCATAAAAGTTGAACTTGAAATGAAAAAAAAAAAAAAATTGTAATGATTTTGTTAAACACAAAGGACAATAGACAAAGAGATAATTACAAAAGAAACAATCATGCATTCTCATTATTAAGATTCTAAAAACAACTACGAAGATTTAGAACACATCAATAATGCACATGACTCACAAAACTCCAATGTAATTGGAGCAACAACCACAAAACACTCACAACACCATGATGAGAAACACATCAACAATAAAGGGAAACATCATTGAGTTCTTCAAAAATAATCATGATTTCAATGTAAGCAAAGAAGATTTTAAACAACTAAGATCGGTACAAAATACAATGCAGTCAAACATAACCATTCCCCACAAAAAATTATACACAAAGATGAAGAAATGGAGTTTTTACCATATCCATGGTCGCCATTAGAGAAGAGAGAAATTGCGTGCTTTAATTTTTGGAAAGAAGAAATGAGAAAAAAAAATTACACACAAGCTTGATCTCTTTGTGATTAGACTCTAAATTTAGAGTGGACTCTTGTAGTCAAACATAAATAAGACTTTTTACATGTGACCTATAGTTGAACGAAAAATGTTGTTCTTATTCTGATCACAAATACATTATGGAGTAATATATATAAATTTTTATGTCACAATATATTTATTTTTTCATCTATTGTTTCAAAATATTTCTTAAGATGATAACTAATAAAATAATTTTTTAAAATTTTCTTGATATTCCAAATTTTCCGAGTGTTAAGGATTATTCTTGTGAAATTAACCCTCACGTCATTTGAGACTAATTATAAACACATAAAGTCGTTTACTACATATGTAGGAATCACAAATATGTATCGATTTATTTCATTTATATTATTTAATTTGTCTCACTGTAATATTTTACATTATTACTATTTACTAAATTTTATTAATTAGTTTTTTATATTATTAGACGAATTACTTCTTCATCAAATTAAAATATTGTTGGAAATAGTCCAAGTGTGAGTCATAGTCTCACATTGGATAGAAAAGATAAAGTTAAACACTATATAAGAATAATAGCCCATAACATCATTATCTTTAAGGTTTTTGTGTAAAAGTGGTGTCAGATGTCTTATATATGTAAGACTAATGTAATATAATCATATAGAACCACAATCTCTCAATGACCATAAATCATATATATATGTGAAAAAATATAACCCAACAAATATGTCATCTTTGAGTACGTGTGATAGTGAAATAATATATATTTTTAGTTACGAAAATATGTCCACTAAAATATCATAAAGAAAAAAGTAATTTTTTATATTTAAAAAATAATTAAGTTCCAAAATACCATTTTAGTTCATATACATGAAGAATTTGAAAGGAAATATAAAAAGAGAGATGATACATTGACAAAGTTTTTTTGACAAACTTTTTGACAAATAACTATTTTTAGTAAAAAAACCCTAAAATTTTATTATTTTATTATCTTAACTTCCATTAAAAAATAAAAAACTTACTTTATTTGATAAGTTTGTCAATTTTGTCAATCAAATCTTTGTCAAAAAATTATTTTCCATATAAAAATAAACTGTGATCTGTCATATCTCAGCACGAACATTATGAAGCAGTGTCTTGGCCTGTTCCTGCATTATTGGTGGTGTAATGATACATGAAATGTACCATTCTAGCTGCATTCAAACAGAAAATGATGATGGCAAATCATTTTGGGTTAGAATTTGTCCTCTGACCTTGGCAAATCACATGCACTCAACCAACCATGAAAGCATTCAGCAATCGCACCCACTGTTTCATATATTTAAATACTTCGTTTTTACATTTACTGCTACGTACTTTCACAAACTTTCTGCTACTTATTGAACCAAAAAAGTTGATGCCACATGCAAGATGAAATCCACCAAATAGAATAAATTGAGTATTACCGATCTTTTTAGGGTATCTATAGGTTTAATTCATGTCTTTTGTAGACCTTTGCGGAAAAATCATTGGTGATGTCGAAAAGAACACTCGGACAGACACATTTTCATGAAGTCTGGAAGCTGCTCTGTACCACTCAATTCCCATCTAAAACGGCAGAAATCAATTCGTTGTGAGAATATATATATAACTTGAATTATAAATCAAATAATTGTAAAATGCCAATTTTTGAAGCAGTAGAAGTTGAAGTTTGAGGGAAAAAATCTACATAGAAAAGAAAATTTTAAATTTGAGGCTCTTTAAAATTAGGACAATGATATTTTGACTACTAAATTTTGACAACTTTCTCTTACAACGTGATGTGTCATCTTCTAAGTGATTTTTGAATATTGAGAATGAGAAAAAAAAAACGACTTATTAGAAGTTAACACCTGAGACTGTAAAATAAAGTTGTCAAGATTTAGTGATAAAAAATCATTTTTCTATATAAAAGAACCTAATAATAGCATCTATAAATAAGGTAATTTGGTCTAATGTCCCATAAACATCGAAAATGTCATCAACAATATAGATTAGAGATATAAATTTAGTGAGCTCAATCCTTTGTTCTGAAAGGCATGGATTTGTGAAGCACGCCATGGCCACATATGTATCATTTAAGAGGTTGATAACAATGGAATTTCTCCTCTTCGTCATTTCAAGGGTTTTCCACCATCTGTTAACGTTAAAAAGTTACTGTTTACTGTCAGATCTATACAAGAAGTTTAGGGTTTAGGGTTTTCCACCATTTCATTAAGAAGATATAATACTAATGAGACATGAGTTCAACTACATAAGACATTGACATCATTTTCAACTCAAAATCTTAAAATGATTGATTTATAGATCTTTAGCTCATGCTCAAATTTCTCATTTTTACAGTATGAAACTATGACATATTTAGATTCCCAAACATTCATAAGTATTTAAACAGCCAACGAAAAGTCAACACGTTACTTCTAAAGGGATCGATAGCTACGAAACTTACAAACTTCAATGATTTCTTTTTGGTTCATCAACCTAACCAAGCAGGAATCGATTTCAGCAAGTTCCTCTAAGCAGATGATCCATTCATTATTGGTGTTGAACTCAATTGGAAAAATGTTTCCATCCCTGAATCTTGATAATCCATGATGAAGAGGACAGTGAAGAGTATTTGTAACTTATATTAGCTTCAGGATGTTCTTCATGTCTTGTAAACCATGCATGAATTGCAATTCTGCCTTGAATCGAAATAATTACCAATTTGGAAGAATGGATCGAGTATCAACCAAGTGAATGTAAACTTTGTCTTCTTATATGAAACTAATGAACATATATATATATATATATATATATATATATATATATATATATATATATATATATATATATATATATATATATATATATATATATATCTCAATTCCTAGGTTTTAACTTCAAAGTTAAGTCAAAGTATTTAAATTAGAGATATTAAAACAGACCAGGCTTGCTAGCCCGTCAAGAAAAGTGTGGGGGTTTGAATTTTCAATCCGTCAACTTGCTGTAATCCGGCCCGCCTAACCCGCCAGTTTAGCGGGCCTAAACGGCCAGCTCGCTCTAGACCGTCAACCCTTTTTTTATTTATTTTTTATGTTTAAAATTAAAAATAATTAAAAATTAATATTTTTTTATATTATATTATATATATATATATATATATAATAGATTTATAAACAAAAATTTTTAAAAAGTCAAGAAAAAATTATAAAAAAATACAAAAAGAGGCGGGCTAGCCTGCGGACCTGCCTGGTCCGGCCCGTTTTTGGCGAGCCACGGTGGGCCGAGCCAAAACAGGTCAGGCTGACCCGTTTTGTCACCCCTAATCTATAACAATATATAATGAGGATTCTTTCTTTTGTGTCCACATTTCAAAATACCAATTTTACCTTTTAAAATATAATTATTTATAAAAATTTTGAAAATTAACCGTTACTTTTTTTACAAACTTTTTTTTATAAAATCGTCTATCTCTACTTTTCTCTTTTTCTCTATTTATCAACAGTTATTCTCTCATCTTTTTTGATATATTTCACTTTATTTTTAATAAATATAATTTTATTTTATATATTAACTTAATAACATTACATTATCATTACTTATTAATATAATATCACGTATATTTAAAAAATGCGTATAAACTAGTTTAAACTAAAGAATGTTCTTTATTTGTTTGTAGATTTTTTTTCTTATGTATTACTTAACTTATTTCTTTTATTTTCCTATTAACAATTATATTTTTATGTAAAACAAGATGATTTTATCTTATTATTGAATATGATTACTATTTTTTTTCATTTCTATTAAAAATTTAATTAAATATGATAATTTAATATTTCTCTATTAAAAAAAGTTGTTATTTAATTATTTAAAAAAATGTTTTCAATATATATATACATATAAGTGTGTGTATGTATATATACTTTTATTTATTTTCATATACATTATTGGTATTTGATTATATATACGAGTTTATTTATTTTAATTTCAATATTTACATATTTTAATCACAAGTTAAAAATGAATAAAAACGTTTAAAAAAGGCAAAGGGATGATCAAGTAGACTCTAAACTCAAAGCTTAGCAATTGTGTCATCCAAGTAAAAGTAAATTAACATAACCCCTTACAGAAACAATTTAATGAATATAATTGGAGTAATAGATTAAAAGTGAGTAAAAAAAATGAGTTAAAATATAATTATTCGTTACTAAATATGCTTATAAACAGTAAATTCACTTGACATTTCTTCCCTCCAAAGATAGCAAAAATAACGTTTTAGTTTGTCAAAGTTGATGATATTATTGAAGACAGGGACTTCCGATTTGATTACTGATTAGTCTCACTACCATCATCATCTTTAGACGTTTCCATTCACATGAAATAGTTAATGTAAAACAAAAGAAAGGATCATTATTTTTGAAGAACCAATTAACAAATCATTAAAAAGAGAATTTGGGTAAGAAAATTAGGAGTTTCTGATTGCAATTATGGGATACCGAATTTACTGGCATGTACGCGTCGAGTATTTTTCCTTTTAGCATAAACTAGTTCATGTTCTCAACTTTTATCAGTATATACCTTTTTTTCCATTTCAGGATACATTTAATTGAAGGAATCTAAAACGTGTTCTTCGTGTTTGTTTCATTTCCTGTACATATATTAAAGGTGTTTTATTAGGGGCATTTCTGGACATTCATATGACTCAGCAGACAGTTATTATGGACCCTAGAATCGGTTCCAGATATTTATGACATGTAGGGTACCAACTATGAAAAACTCTCACAATTATTCAAGGAATTTCCGTGACCCATTCTACCCAAAATATTGAAACATTAATAAGAGGCTAAAACATTATCAGATGATTTAATAGCCCAAAACATAATTGAAGTCGTAAATTTTTAATAAGATTGATTGATGCATGTAATTTTTCCAAATTTCTCTATTATAATAATTTCGTGGAATAATTGAACTAGGATGATAATTTTTTGTCCAATTCGACTCCCAGGGACCTTATAATAACACTCACTACTCGTTACTTTCTTCATTCTCATAATGTTTTTTTGTTACGCTTACAGCAGTTGAGTACTATGTCCAGTTGTAGTGTTTCTGACACATTCAAAATAACAATGACTACTCTTTACTCCTTTTAAGATACTCAAATACTTTTCAAATTATATCTTTTGAATAGCTTTTGAAACCGTTTTTATATGAAATTTGTAGTTTTCTAAAAATTATATTTCATGTTAAATATTCTGTTATATTTTTAGACAATGACCTTTTAAATTAAATAAATTTAAAATAGAGTTGTACATTTTTATAATTAAAAATATTTTAAAATAGATAACTCCGAAAAATAGAAAAATTATATAAGATATTATAGTTTTTATATTTTTATTTTATTGGATAGTAGAAAAAATATAAAAGTTCATTATATGAAACCATACACGGACAAAAAAGGAGTAAGTAGGGTCTATTTACTTTTTGTATGATTGGTTTGAGAAGGAGGGGTACATGAATTTTTAGAATAAATTATCAGTTTTTCTTTTTAAGAGAATTAAAGATATTATTAATTATTAATTGAATTGATGTGATAAATTAAAAAAATATTTTAATATATATAAAATTAAGATTACAAAATTATCCTGTAAAAGGTAATAAAAAGTAATATTTAAATAAGCTATATTTATTTTACAAAATTTATCTTAAATACTGAAATTAAAAAAAATATGTATAATAAATAAATAATACAATATATTTTTGATAATGAATTATATTTATGCATTAAGAATGAATTTTACTTGTTGTAATCGATTATCAAATAGATATAATCGATTACATAAACTTAAGATTATAAAATATATATCAGTAGTCGATTACAACACATTATAATCGATTATAAAAGAACAAATCTCTCTACACGATTTTAAATCTAAAAACGTGTATCATCTACACAGTTTTTTCAATTAAACGTTTAACCATCCAAATTTAAGAAAAATATCATGACAATATAAATTTATTTATACAAAAATGTGTAGAACTACACGATTTACCTACTATTATAATTATTTTAAAATGTGCCTATCTTCTTAATAAAAGAATTAGATTTGTATATTGTGGGAAAAAACCCAAATCCACCTGTATGAACATCCTATGAAGATCCACGTGTATGAACACAAATCTCACCCCTAATAAACCATCATCATATCCCACTCAATAATTACTCACTCGCAAGTGAACACGAGTCGTAGAATAATATGTTGTAGACATTTTCTCAATTGAGGATTGTATGACACACAAATTTGTTTTCCCCTCCCAAATCATTGGGTCGACTTTTCTCTCCCAAACAAAGTAGTTTGAATTTTCTGTAGTTCATTTTATAAAAACATAATCATAACATCTTTTAAATATTAAAATTGCATTTTTATTTTTAAATATTAGAAAAATAAGGACCCAAAAATAATATACAAAAATTAACATCGAGCATGTGAGTATCTGCTTGTGAGAATTTGACATTTAGTAAATATTTTTTTACCTTAAATATTTTATTAATATTTTTTAGTTTTGACTCTCTTCCTTCCTGTCATATTCTCTCTCTGTATAACTAAAATAGTTTATAAGGTCATATGAGTCTTTCAGTTAGTTTTCTACATATAATTAAATTTACGTTGTTTACACACATTACCAGCAAATAAAAAATAGTTGATAAATGTCTGGCAGCTCTAAACTAAAATATATGAGATTAATTATCTACATTAAAATAGTAACTAACTAATTTTGATATTGTTTTCATATATTATGAATAATAAATTTATTTTACTAGTTTAATTAATTATTAATTTTTCACAAAACAATATTATTTAAATAAGGTAATTACATATATTTTTTATTTAATGTTCAAAATAAATTATATGTATTAATCATTTCATACTTAGATCTATATTTTTTTTCCATTAGTTACTCTTTAAACTTAATTTATTGTGAAAGTTGTTAATAGGACATTCGATCATTTTATATACAAGTCGATTTATTAATTGTTCTATCATTTAAAAAAATATGTAATTAAAGATTTCATGAATTGCTTATCACAAAATAATATGCATTTATTCATGGATCATAATTTCTTTTTTAATAAAAAAAAATGTACAATCTTGTTAGTGAATGATTTAACAAGGTTAAATAAAAAAAATTAAATGTTTTTATTTATACAAATGTGGAATGTTTTTTAGTGCCTATAAGATATTTAATTTAACTTTATTAGTATTTAAGTTTAAAATTAATTGTTATATATATATATATATATATATATATATATATATATATATATATATATATATATAAACTAATGTAAGGGCGAAGTGATTGCACAGTGAAAACCCATAAAGAGTGGGCTTATATTTGTTGCACCGAGTACAATTAAAAAGACCTATGGCTTCCTGCACCTCACAAAAATAGGAAAAGACTTACATTTTTTATCACCGGACCATATCACTGTTGTCACGGTTGCTACCTTTATCGCCTTTTTTAGAAGGAAAATTATACTATCATAATTAAATTTTTACAATTTTTTCTTATAATTTGAATTGTCTATTTTTAAATGATTTTTCATTTTTTTTATATTTCAAATTCACTTAAAGTATATCAATTTAGATTATAAGAAAAAATTATTAAAATTTAATTGTTATAATATTATTATCCTTTTCATAATCACCGCTTCCTTACAGAAAGAAGAAGGGAAAAATACTAAATAGGTAGAAGAATTAAGAAAATGCGAAACAAAAACTAGTTCTGAAAACCTTTTCTGGAACTCATTTCATGTAGCTGAAAGTCTATTTCAAAACATATTTTACGTAAGAGTATTTCGAAAAACTCATTATATACGTTCAAAATTGTTTATTCAGCAAATTCTTTTATGGAAAACCTGTTCTAAAATTCCAGAAATTTTATTGCGAGAATTTTGTTCTAGAAAATTTGTTTAAAAAATTTTATTTAATAAATTCTGAAAAACTTGTTCCAGAAAAACACGTGATAAGAAAATCACTTTTACTTGAAAATGTGGGCGTACACAAAGAAATTATGAGGCTGCAGGAAGTAAAAGCTTTAAAGAGAATTACTCTTCGGCCCAAATAAAAAAACAAGTAAGTGGGTAAATTAATCTAATTTAATTGTCTTAAATTTGAGATCCCATGAATAAAAAAAAAACTCAGGAAATACTTTATCACCTAATATTTTTTTTTCCTTTTAAGGTTTGCAAAGAAATTACACTATTATTTATCTGTAAATTATTTACTAGCCCTACCATTTTAATATATCTATGTAAAAGCTACCTAATTCCATAATTGGAAGGGTTAAAGTGTCACTCTGGCCTAAATGTCTGTCTCACCAAACAAATCCTTGATCCGACCAACCCAGTTTTTCGTGGTTGCATTGCATGACATCTCAAATCCTATACTCTATATGCATTAGTTATTTACAGAAAAAAAAAATCTATTTTTAATTTATTTTTTCAATCAAACAAATTCTTACTCTATATTTCATATTTTTTCTTATTTAAAAAAATCTTATTTACCTTCTCCTTCTCTTCGTTTTCTCTTAATGAAAGTATAAGAAACATCTTATATTTTTAATAAGTACATGTATGTAGAACAGTACGTAGAAGTCTCTGGATTGGTTATAGAGATCACATTATAAACCTTTCAGAACACGCAAAAGAAATAATCTAAGGTAGATTTTGTTGCAACTTGCACTTTACAAGCTGTTAGTATTATTAGTATTTGTTCTAAAGCGAATTCCAAGGATTGCTGCATGGAGAAATGACTAATTAGCACAAAAATTTGTTGTTAAGTTAAAATGTAGCAAACAAGTGATGATGCTGAAGTGACAGTAGGAGTATTGTAGTTAGGTTGACACCACAATCATTCCTCGTAGCTGCACAAAGCAAACAACTGACATATTTTCTTGTATAAAAAATCATAGGTGAAATCTGTTACATAGAATATCATATCTGTACATGATTTGCATAACTTTACTCCTTCAGTATTTGAAGACTACTACATACATACACAGAGATGAACACAAAATTCAGGGTCAAATGTGAAACAAAACATCATGAACAGAGTTTTGGCAGGTACATAGCATTGCTCATAATATGAGTCCCTGACCTCTTTAGTTGGGTCCCATTCTGAATTCCTTCTGAATCTCCTCTGAGCTCTTCGCCATCATAGCTTCTGTTTTCAACATCCTCTCTCACCTCTATGTTCTTGAAGCTTTTACGAAATACGGATTCAAAAAAGTTTTTCAAGTGATCATTTTCCTGGAGCAAGGTTTTCATTCGGCCTTGTTTAGTAACGTAAGCTCTGGGTTTTGCCTCTGAAGGAAACACCAAGTTTCGAGTAAGATTTCTCAAAAGTTCTGCTGACAGCTTCTCGTGGTTCAGTGTACGACAGATACTTATCTTCTCTTTCTCACTTAATCCTGCATGGACCTATGAATCTATATCAATGAATGAAACACACTACTACACATTGATAAAAAAAAAGAAAAAAAATAGTTGCAGCAATGATCAATTAGAAGATGCAAGCTTTCTAAAGTGAAAAGTTGCATTCAACTATCATGTCTTGCAATCATAGAACAATGCAAAGTGGTAGTTTACCTTGAGATACATGTCCATGGCTAGGTATAATTGATCATGAGATTCCCTTGCAGTATCTGGGAGCATGGTAATCAATGCTTCGAACTCACAAGGTTTGAGATGGGGATCTGGAGCAACTTCCACAAGGAACAAATCCATCATTTTCGCAACTCTCTTCAGTCGATTTGAATTTACCTCAGAACTGTGTCCGAAGAAAAATATGCGTACGAGTCTAAGGACAAAACCAACATCATATGCTTGACCCCTCCCACGTGGAGATGGAAGAAGTAGATAATCAATTGTTGTTTGATCCAGAAGAGGACCTATAAGACTTTCTATCTTGTCTATGAATCCTGTGCTCATTTTCAAACCTACAGCCATTCGATTTAGATTGAACAAATCCTTGCAAGAAATTGAGCTCAAATCTAGCAGCAAAAGAAGATTGATAACAACCTCTGTAGTCTCAATCTTCTCATCCTGTACAGCACCAAGACAAGTTGAGTTGTGATAGTAGAACAGGAATCTAGAGACCACACCATGATCAAAATCATAAGATAGCATTGTCCTTGTGACCTTGTCCAACAAATCAATCTTCAAGAACAGAAGATGTTCAAACCACCATGTGACCCCAGAGCAGTTATTTCTCAGGCTGTTATTGCTGCTTGTATCACAAGAAAACTGAAAGCTGGATCTGTTGGAGGAACATGTATTAGGACTTGTAATGCCTGGTGATGCTAGCCTCTCTATCAAATGATCCATTATTCTGTCCAGAATAGCCAAATAACCTCTGAAAGACAATAAGTCTTGACACTGTTTCAATGCTTCAACGAGCTCAGTCCAAGTCCAGAAACGAATTCCTTCGAGAAACTTTTCAATGTGGGGTTTCAAGTTGGGTGTTTCAGGACCATCATCACATTCCATCTCCATGAAATGAGCAGCAGAACACAGCAGGGACATGTTTGATGGAGATGGAGTTGCCTCCATACTGCTGTAGTGTGTAGCAAAGTCGTGCTATGAGCTAAAAAGCATGTGTACCCATGGAAAGTCGCAAAATAGAACTTTCACTCCCACATTTATGACCAAGAGTAACCAAAAAAGTTGCTAAATTCACGGCAGAAAGGTGAAAGAATATTCTGCAAAGTAGAAGCAGAAGTATTGAACACTATTTGATTTCTTTACCAAAGAAAGTAAAATAGTGTGCAGTGTATGAAAGTCACAAAATAAGGCATACAATTTTCAGGAAAACAAACACAATAAGCTTTTTCAGAGAACATGTGTATGTTCTGTGCTATATTAGATTAGAAAAATGATTCTTTGTGTGACAAATTGACAATGATAATTTTTCTTTATTTTTCTCTTGGTGTGACATTCTGTGACTCGTAATAGGAAAGAGCAAATATACCCACAGAAGAATACATAAAAAAGGGTGAAACAGAAGATATTTTAAGAAAATATATGATGGGTGTCATGTTTGTAAGAAGGGAAAGACATAGGTGATGATGCAGTTCGTGCAGAGCATGATGACAGAAAGGGTGAAGCTAGCAGGTCCACATGTCTGCCACACTTTAAGGTGTAATTAAATGTTAAGTGTTTATTTCTCATGCTGTTGGGATTAAAGACCATGCGCATGCTACTTAGTCACCAACCCTTCCACTCAAAATTACTTCAAAATATAGAATAAAATATAGAGTTTTTTCACCTTGTTCATCATCATGAAAGTTTTATCTCCATTGTGGTATTCACTTCAAGATCACAGCCACTGCAAGCTCCCATTAATGAGTGTGCATGCCAAAGATTCATTTGAGGATTATGAAGTTTGGGTGGCATGGCATGTCTGTAATGTAAATGACAAAAGACCAATCCGAACAGGGAACTTCATGGGAACAAAAGAATCATTAGTAAAAAAAAAAAAAACAGAGACCGATTATGTGAATAGAAAATGCTAAAAGGTTGTTTTTTTCTGATCATAGTCAACAAAGGAAGCGAGCATGTTGGTGTTTTTTGAAAAAGTAAAAATAAAGGGAAATATTGGTAACATTAGAGAAAAAAAAAGTTGATGACACTGGACGAAAATAATAAAAGTCAACGCAATAAATAGTGTAAAGGTTTGATTAATTCATTTATAAATAATAGTATAATAGCAAAGGAGAGATTTTACTACATTAAAATTGAATCTGCTAGCACCACTTTTCATACCAAAGAATCTAGTTTAGCGATTTGGGTGTAATAAGTTATTATAAACTTTTTTTGTTATCTAATTTCAGTATGTATGAATGGTTAAACAAAAGACTTTTAACAAGTTGTGTTTGGCCACCGAATAAAAAATGGAGACATGTTTGGAAGAAACACAGAACACAGAAACAAAGAAGATATAATGGTAATTAAAGTGAGCCAGAATTCAAATTGAAGAATGTGTCGTTAACGTGGCACTTTCCTTTTTCCGTTACTCATGCCACCAATTTTTAGGGTTGTAACTTCCTTTGACCAAAATGGATCCCACTCTTGAGGTTCAACAATGGCAAAATCAACGCAATTCACAGATCTATTGACTTGGTTCACTGTTTTGGAAAAATAAAATTATAACTTAACTGTCAATTTTCTAGTTACTTTTTTTTTTTTTTAATTTCATCACAAATAATAATAATAATAACATAACTTGTGCCTTAAATTACTTGATTTCGATGTCTATGGGGTATCATCATTTTCAACACCATTATTAGTACTAGGACGTGAATACCAACTCACGCCATTGATATGGATTATCTTACTATTAATTTTTTCTTTGTTCTCAATCAATCCATGCATGATTTGGCATACCATAACAAATACAAGGAGTAGTACTCTGGATCTTGCTTTAAAATATGAATTGAAAGACGAATTTATTCTATTTTATGACATGTTAGGTCATCTTCAATCTATTGATCATTTCAAATTCTCAAATGGATCTTATATTATACACATCACTTGTTTTTACTGATTAATAAGAACTACAAAGAAAGCAACGAACTCAATCAGCACACGGGTAATCATGTGTATGCCTCATGTTTCTAGGATCAGAATAATGGTCCTCACTTTATGTTCATCAAATTAAAAAGAAAAAAAAAATCTTTTTTCTTTTACTAACTTTCTTTGTGTTGAGATATTAATATTTTTTTTTATTGGAAGAATATATGAAGAGCGAAGACCGAAGTAGACAAAAAGTTATTTAGTTTGAGAATAAAAATGGCTTGTGAAGTATCCCTCTACCTTCCAAGAGTGTTGTTTGTCTAATGATGTACAGACAAATATATAGTAAGAAATTATGTGAAACGCGTCGTTTCTATTTAAAAATAAATAAAAGGGAAATGATGTTGGCTTACGAATCTTAGGCCCCCTCCCCAAAGCATTAAAAAATAACACATCAGAAAATTTTATCAATTTTATCTCAATATACCAAAACTTAGATATCAGAAATACCATGTGATGCCTTTGATAACGTCAATGGGCTTACTTTATTATGAAATTACTCAAGTTCTTCAGATTTTAGATTATGTTTAGATTAAAGTTGAAAAACCATTTTAAAAATTGGAATGTTCAAAATAAAATAGAAAAAGAAAATGATGTTTTGAATACAACAAGAAATATGTTTGAGTGTGGGAATAGAATGGAATAATTGAATCTTAGAAAAGAGATGATAGTTAATATCCCTTTATAATACTTTTCTAATAAAGTACCAAAAATTAAGAACCGCTCTACACAGTAACACAGTACAATATATAACAATTCGTAATGTTATTTTTTTATTTATCTATTTTATTCTCGAGCTTCTTTTTTCTCTGTATTTTTTTTTTTTTTTTGTTTTAA
>Ga0214544_1010189_pt1 | contig 14033 bp, 8 predicted proteins | sample CNSS3metaG_FD_160074 | JGI IMG/M metagenome (GOLD analysis project Ga0214544, IMG submission 160074) | Root nodule microbial communities from cowpea collected in UCLA plant growth center, Los Angeles, California, USA - CNSS3 | ecosystem: Host-associated > Plants > Roots > Nodule | place: USA...
ATTTTAAATGTATAAATATATAATAGTATTGTAATTTAAATCATTAACACCTACAAATTAAGTTTGAATTATTAGTTATAATTGAATATGTAAATTTAATAATTATTTTAACTTATCTAATTAAAAATATTAACTACTCAATTAAAAGTTAAAATAATATTTTATTTGATTAAATATGACTTTAATAATAATAATTTATATGTATATATAAACAAATTTAAACAATAAAACAAATTAAAAAAATTGAAAACTAATTAAAAAAAATTAAAAAAAAAATTAAGAAAAACTAGACGGGCCAGCCCGGCCCGGCCCATTAGCCCGTTCTATACGGGACGGGTTATGACTATTGGCCCGTTTCTGTTTGACGGGCCAGCCCAGCCCAGCCCATTTTTTGACAGACCACAGACGGGCCGGGCCAAAACGGGCCGAGCTAGCCCGTTTGCCACCCCTAGCGCCACCTGTTCTAGGGAATTTCCCTGATGGTCTATCTCCTGGTGGCCACTCTTATGCCGTCAAGCGTTATATCAGTAGCACACCAACTACTATTTTTATCACCCAAATCAGACTATGATTTAATCCAATTCATTCCAATACAATAATACATATTGATGAGTCATTATTTTCCTCCATTCCACTAGCCTTTGTGTACCCATTTGATAGTTTTCAGTGCTTAATTGTTTATCTTTAGTGTATTTTCATGTGTTGGGCTTTATTAGGCCGTTATTCCGAATTTTGAGTAATTTGGCATTAATTAGTCTAATTATTATTTGTAATTATTTTTAGGTATTATGTGGAGCAAATTTTGGAGTTTGGACATTTATCTTAATGTCAAGAGAAGGTTGTCACGTGATTTCCACATCAGTGCCACATCTGGGCCATCTTAGTCAGCACATCCACGTCATTGGGCCAACATTTTTAGCCCAGAGTGGCATTTTTGTAATTTTGAATGGCAGAATGGCATTTTGTAATTATGTGAATCTATGGTGATGTGACCACGTATAGGAAAGTTGAGTTTTCGTTTTTCCAGCCACCACAATCTCCACTCTCCATTTTTTAGGTTTTTGAAGCTTTGAAGGTGCCCCATGGAGGCACATGCTTATTTTTCACGTTTTCCACTCATTTTTGACGTTTTATGAGTCATGGATAACACCCATTGTTTGTATTCACGTTTTATGCACCTTGGGTAACATTTATATTGAAGCATTTATGTTTTTCAATGTTATTTTCGTTCTTCCCCTGTTTCTCCTTGCTCATTTTCGTTTGCTGCACCATTTTAAGTTTTCTACACCAATTTGAACTCATTTGAATGGTTGAATCTCAATTTCTATGGAACCCTAACTCAAATTCTATGGGCAACTAATTTTTGAATACATTGATTCCTTGCAAAGAATGAAATGAAACCTTGAGATTAATGTTTTCTTTTGTAGGTTTTGTTGTTTCTTTGTTGTGGATTTACGTTTGCATTTTAATTGAAGCACCCAATATGGTTTTGCTTAATTTTCAGAGTGGGAAACTCATTTTAGTTGATTTTCATGCTTAATGAACTTTGACAAATTCATGAACGCTTGCATTGCATAATTGCATGTTGAATTCGTGGTTAATCTTCGCTTAGTTATTTAACAGCGAGTTTCATGAGGAATAACGAAACCAATTCAGTTTGCAATTAGTGATGGGTGAAATTTCATTTGAAAAAAGGAATCATTGCTATTTTGTGGCTGTTTAATCAAAATTGCATTTACGTTTTATTGTTATGTTGAATTTCTGAATCTGCCAAACCCCCCAGTTAGTGTTGTGTTTGAATCTGGGAATTGAAGGTTTGAACTAAAATATTGGTCGTTGAGAGACGACTTGATTAACCTTTCACATATTGCATTTAATCTGTTTTAATTTGGTGGGGTACGACCTCTATCACATTATCCAAATCATTACCTAACTCTAGTCTCAAATTCTCATCTCATATACTTTAATCTTATGTACGTGTGTGTGTATATATATATATATATATATATATATATATATATATATACATATATATATATATATATATATATATATATATATATATATATATATATATATATCTACAACCTTTAGTTTATCCATGATCCACATTCGCAATGAGACATCATCAAGTCATTACCACCTACTACATCTAGCAAAAACAATTCACTCCTCACGCTCCTACATGTTCATTCAATTATTTCACTCTATCTACCACTTACTCACTTTATAGTACCACTATCAATTTTTTTCACTAAGAGGCCAAGGTTACCAACTCCATACACTAAGGTACCCCACATTCTCAACCATTCCCTATTTTGTTACTCCACATCCTTTTCTCCTTATCTTCAGCTAATTAGACCACCAAGACATTTACTACTAATTACTCAACCAATTTGCACTTGTATATTAACTCCATCTTATTTCTATTATTGACTTATTTTATAATTAACCTCTATGCCATTTGTATCTCGACACTACAATCCTAATACCATTCCAATTCATCCCCATGAATGTCTACTTCTAGTTATCCAATCAAATCACAGAATGCTAGTGCTTAGTGTAGTCGCCTGGCGGCCAACAGGGTATCGCCAAGCGATGCATTAGAACTTGGGAAAAACTCAGGTTTTTCTGCACTTGTGAGTCACCTCTTTGCCAAACAACATTCAATTAACCAATTGAATTTATATTACACAAATTCCCAATTCCCCTATTCAAACACTCATCCAATAAAACCATATCATGGCCAAGATATCAATATTTAACACAATATTCCCCAATCACAGAATCATTTCACTTGACAGAAAAATCCTCTCACGTTTGCATACTCTTTCACAAACAAAACACCATCCCATTAGCATTCAACATCAATTATATAACATCACGTACACACCCATGCACAACACTTCGTAGAGGAACTTTAAAGCATCACAATTACATTGAAAAACAGCGAAAACACACAAATAGTCCTCGCGTCGTCTGGCGGGTGTTCATCGCCGTAAGGTGGTTCATAGCAGAACCCAGAAAATGGGTTAAAATGATGTTTTGCCTAGCAGCACACTCATTACCACCAAGTGGTTTCTGGGTAGAACCCCAAAACTTATAAAAAACAGCATGAAAAGAGGAAATTTCATGCGTTCAATCATGGTAGAATACAATACATCGAACATGAGTAAAAACATGCATGTGCACGACCAATTCAACCAATTCAAGTTTCGTGATAATTCTTACACCTCTAAGAATATAATGTCACACACCAAGGTAAAATATATCACTAAAATAACAAGCAATTAAATTAACACACAATTTGGCATACACCAAACTCAAACCCAAGTCCTTTCATAATAATAAAGTACTCTCAACCACTTGAGCTAGTACTTTTCAACATCATAAAGGCCATTATTAAATGCCATAAATACACCACATCATAAATACACCACTTGGCGCCATCATACATCAATTCCTACATCACACGGCTACCAATTTAGCTTGCTCTTCAAGCTACATCTATGTTTCATTTGTACTTAAATTGAATTGCATTAAGGAAGCTAATCTACTATAAATGATAGCTTCCTATGCACATGTAAGGGTTACCCTTGAATTTTCATTGTAGAAGCATAGTTCTTTACAGTACTCCACTCCTTATATGCTTATTTGAGAGCACACTAGGCTAACATTCTCCAACAATTTCTCTAGCCACCTTTCATATCATAACACCAATTATCTACTTCATCTTTATCAAACCTCAATTGCCGAGAGGTTGCTCCACTTACCTCCTTCATTTCCACTACACTTCTACTCCTTCTCGATGTTCTCCATGGATCTTCTTCTTTTCATCCACCAAGGAGCTCCATCATTTTCTCTTGAAAATCCGTATATAGCTTCGTCGTAAGGTATCATGGCCTCTACGGAGAAATGTAGCTTCTGGTATGTTACCCAGTGTAGAATGTCCACAAAACTTCCTTGATCTACAAGTACTTTTTTAACTACAATGTTCTCGAGCTCTATGATTATATCCATTGGGTCATCTTGCTCTTGGTCTACGCCTTGGAAATATGCGTTTATGAACATGATAGGCTGAATTTTCCGGTGCTTGTGTGTGTCGGTTACGGCGTTGATAGCCTCAATACTTCTAATGTGCCTTTTCCTAGTGCACGAGGTTGATCCTACTCCTGCAAAGCCATTGGATATAGTTTTTATAGTGTCACATAAAGGGGGATCGATCAACAGGGTTGATGTTGATTTTTGCCAGAGGATGGTTTCTATGCTAGTTTCCCCTGTTTCGTTGATCTTGTTGGTGGCGCGGGTCTGAGTCGCAATGTCCTACTAGTCTAGAGGTTCTTTCTCCTACTCTTTTTATGAACCGCTTGAGGTGCCCAGCTCGTATCAACTCCTCGATTTTGTCTTGCAACGCTTTACACTCGTCCGTTCTGTGCCCATTATTGCAATGGTACTTGCAATATTCGGTCTTATTGACGTTGGGTGGGTTAAGAGTTTTGCAAGGGGGGATGAGGTATGTTTGCAGGGCTCCATCAAGGATATGCGAGGGTATCACAAATATCGTGGTGGCCTAGGCTCCCTAAGCTTGGGGTCCGCACTTGAAGGTGCTTTTTTAGTTTTTCTATCAATAGGTTCAGGATTAGTGTGAAATCTAGTTCACAAAGTTTTCATTTCTTCCATTTGTATGTAGTCCATCTCATGCAATTTAAGTTCATGCATGGTGGCAGGTGGTCGAAGGGAAACATTATATGCGAATGGTCTGGGTTTGAGGGCTAGGGCCATGCACTGAAGGATCACGTCTTGTGTTAGGTTCTTCACTCTAAGGGCCGCCTTACTGAACCGATCAATGAAGGTTCTCAGCGTAGCGAAGAGGTTGGATAGAGAATCGAAACAATCGATGGAGTGTGGGGGTAAGGATGTGAACCATTTTAGAGTTGGTCCTTTGAAGGTAGTAGGGAAAGCGTTATGCATGACGACATCTTCACTTGTGTACAAGTCGACATTAGGGTATGTGTATGGTGGGTTGGGAGGGTAGGTGTATGGTCGGTCGGAGGGTAGATGTATGGTGAGTTGTGATGAAGGTATGAGGGGTTGGGTTATATTCACATTCTTCTTCAGTTGACTCACACACATGAGTTTTGGACTCCACTTGGACTTCCTTTTCCTTGCCCTTTTGTGTGGCGTCCATCTCTATTTTCCTTTGGATGTAGGAATTTTCCTGCTTTAGTGCCTCCATTTTATCAACACTTCGTTTCTTGAAGTCTGTAAACTCTTACTGCACTTAGCCTGCCTTTCAAGGATGACGGCTAGGTAGACCTAGTTTACAACGACATCCTTGGATCTTGCCTCAACCTCTTTGAGACGCTAGCTTCGTTGCGGGTGAAAACCATCTTCAAAGATTCTTTGATTGGCAAGGTGTTATTCGTGCCCCATGGTGGGCACCAATTGTTCTTGCAGAACAATAACAAATTATCATTAGATATAAATCTTGCCTTACCCAATCTTCGAAGCTTTCAGACTGATACTTTATGGTCTTGTTTGGTGTGTCATTGTGTCCAGTTGTCGTATGGGACTCCAACGATCAAGTCAACAAGAGCTCTTAAAGTCAAATATGAATTTTAAGTATTAATGAATTGTGTACCTTTTATTGCTAGGGTCCACCTGTATTTATAGAATATTAATTACATATTACTAAGCTTGTGGGCTGGGCATTTATTGGGCTCGCGGGGTCTTCTTTGGATTTGTGTGAGCCTGATCAGGGCCTAAGTGTCAGGCTTATGAAATGATACATGTAGCCCTTATCGGTATGTAACCTTAGCCCCCATGTATATATTGTTTTTCTATATAGCTGACTAACCAAACAGGACTATAAGTTGGTGGATAGGACTAGGTACTCGGTCTTACCGGTCCTATCCGCCTAGTATAGTACATGTATTATTATTATTTATGTTATATTATTATTTTTGTTTTATTTTTATTTATATTATTATTATTATTATTTGGATTAATATTAGTATTAAATTTTTTATATTTTAATTACTTGCATTTTTTTATTTTTTTTTCATTTATCTTTTCATATTATTTATTTTGATATACAATATAGTATTGAAGATATTATTGTTATTTGTATTATTGTTGTCTATGTTATATTATTACTGGTATTATTATTTTTATTATTATTATTTGAATTAATATCAGGACTAAAATTTTTCATATTTCATGAAATTTTTCTTGCAAATTTGTAGTAAAATTTTGCAAGAAAATAACTTTTTGGCTATTTTTCCGAAGAGTTTTAATTGGTAGCAAATTCTTGTAGATTTTTATTTATAAACAAATTTATAAATAAGAGATAAATAATTATATTATAAAAGGGTAAATCAGGAATAAGCAATGGTGAATACATAAGAGAGAATTCTCTTTATATATAATTATATATTTTAACATAAATTTTATGTTGTTTTTATATTTTATGTGATTATATTTTTAATATGCTTACATTTTTACTTTAACAATATCTTTCTTTGTATAGTTGTTTTTAAAGATGTTTATATCTATATGTCTTGTGTTGTTTTTTATTTTTTACTGAATTATATTTCAAACGTGTTGACATTTTTATTGTAACAATATATGTCTTTTAAGTTGTGTATTTAGCTTGGTTCTATTTACAATTTTTATATTAACTTAATGTTATTTTTATTTTGCACGGGATCATTCATATTTTATAATATACTTACATTTTAATCTCAGTTTGTAACATACATTTTATTTTATTTACTATGGGATCATATTTCAATTAATTGCATTTTTTTCTTTTTTTTTTGTTCATTTATCTTTACATCTTATTTTGATCTACAATGCAGCATGAAAGAATGTATGTTGTCATTATTGTTATTTGTATTATTATTAATATTTATGTTATATTATTATTATTATTAATATTGGTATTATTAATTTTATTTATTATTAATATTAGGGTTAAATATGTTTTTAGTCCTGCAACGTTTAGTAAAAATTGTAATTAGTCACTCTTGGTAATCTTGAACCAATTTAGTCCCTCAACTATATAAATGCATGAATTTAGTCCTTTTAACTCAATTTTACCAAGTTTATTTGACCTTTCAAACACATTTCTTTATAATATTTTAGTTTGTTTACACCAATTGACATGTTTTCGCTCCAATGTTAGCTGAGAAATGGGTTTGAAATGTCAAATAAAGTTAACAAAAAAACCTTTTAAAGGACAAAATCCACGTATTTTCAAAAAATAAAGGACTAAATTTGTTTAAGGTTTCCAACAATGAATAATTCCAATTTTCACTAAAAATTGAATGACCAAAAATATATTTAACGCTTAATATTATTATTATTTGAATTAATATCAATACAAGAATTTTTTATATTTCATGTATTTTTTTTTTGTTATTTTTCCTAAGAGTTTTAATTGGTAGTAAATTCTTACAAATTTTTAATCATATATAAGAAAATTTGTAAGTATTTCTTAAGAAAATGTTTTCGAAATAAAATTGATAGGAAATATGTGTTATTTTAGTAATGTATTATTATTAGTGTTATTAGTACTATTGGCATTAATATTATTAGTTGTTATAATAAATTTCATGTTGTTTTTACTTTTTATGGGATATTTCAATATGCTTACATATATTTCTCTTCTAAGTTGTTTATATTTGTATGCTTTGTGTTGTTTTTTTTAACAAAAATATATTTCAAATGTGCTTACATTTTTTTTAAAATATTTGTCTTTTAAGTTGTTTATATTTGCATGCTTCAATTACTTGCACTTTTTCCTTCTTTTTTCTTTATTTTTTCATTTATCTTTTGGTAAATGGATTTATTCTTTTCAAAATTTGTAGATATTAATTATTACACTACAAAAAAAATGCTAATCGGTGAAGGTTTTTATTTCAATCTGCGGGGTTTTCACCCTCTGCAAATTAATTTGTAAGAGTTTTTAAAACCTCCGTAGTTAGTGTTGCCACAACTTATTTGTGGAGGTTTTGGACAACCTCTAGTATCCAAATTATACTGCAAAAGTTGTTTTGTCGAGGGTTTTAACCTCTTCTATTGTTGGCTTTTATTTTGTAGAAGTTTGAAACCTCCTTTATTTATAATTACCCACCTACATTTATAATTTATTAATTTAATGAAATATGTTTTTTATAATAATAAAGAAATAAAATATATAAATTTGTAAAATACACCAAAATTAATTTTATTGATGATTTGATAAAGTACATTCTTTAACAATTACAATGTAAATATCAAAAAAGAGAAAAGAAAACACATAATGTTAAGAAAAGAAATATTTAAGGGGAAAATTTTATCATCATCTTCTAACTCTCTAAAATGTGTCCTTCTCTCCAAATCTTCAACTTCATCCATGATGTCATCAAGTTGCCTAAGAGAAAAATAACTTTGTGAACATGGCTTGCATTATTAAGTGATGAATTACGTTGACACGAAGTAATCTGCTAGTATGTTCAAACTGTGAAAACCTCCCCTCTCAACTGCAGGCAAGAAGGACAATGGCAGACCCACACAGGTATTTCTAAATAAACCCATAACAATGAGTTATCAACATTTACTAAGTTAGCATGAAAGCTCACATCTTTGATAATGGTAAAAGCATCTTTGATAACCAACGGTATGATACCAACATAATTTTGGTCTCCCTACAAAAATCATTATTAAAATATAAATAAAGATCTAGTAAATTTATAAAAATACATCATGAAGAAGATTCTAAGGAAATAATGAATTGGAAAGGCTGTTTCAAATTACTAAACAAACACTCAATCAAATTGAAAACAACTTATTTAATTCCCATATTTGCTAAGTGAATAATCTGTGTTGTGTTGCTCTAATTTTGGCTTAACAAATGTTTATATCAGTAAAAGTATTAAGCCATTTTACCAACTTCAAAGTACTTCTAAAGTTGTCATTGGAATCTACAAACATAAAAGATGGATTAGTGTGAAAGACAAGAATGAAGGGTGCACTCGTAAAAGCATGCATCTTATGATTATGCAGGATAAATTATAGAGAAATTATGCAATTGCAAGAAGAGCATTAAGAACCTTAACGACAACTATCAATATTGTTCCAACACTTTTTGAAACTCTGTCATGGAGAAGAGTTTTTGCTTTTGTGCGAACCATTTCATAAGTCTAATATTCTCATTCATTTTCTCTTACTTGCCATATGGCTAGAACATAGAAAACAATGCCATTAACCACTCCAAACTGTTATAGTATCATCAACCCAACTCCGACCTAACAAAGTAACTATATAACGTAAGAGCCTCACATAAGGCTAACATTGGCTATATCATATGAACATGGATAATTTAGAATGCTCACGATAAGTGACTTCAAATAATGCATTCAGAATAGGCCAATGATGGTAGCTTCTGTTTACTTCTACAAGGCTTCGGTATAATCCTACAAATAAAGGTATAATGCAAATAATGATAGATTAAAACTAGTTACATACTCTAATTTCTGTGGCCTCTTTATAAACATCAGCATTCTTATCCCTGACTTGTGACAAGATGAAAAATAAGTATATGTCAGAATGCACTACAAACAAATGTCTTATAAAACTGAAGTAAGATTATTACCTGAAGGATGAATGACATCGTTTCGCATATAAAATCTATTAAGAAACCAAAGGCACTAAAAACATTTAAAAGATCCTGCCAATGAAGAGTATGAAAAGTACTATGTGTTGTGCACCCTGGCTCAGCAAAGTTTTTGTTTCATCATTTTCTTGAGTTAACTAACCTATCAAAATGAATAAAGAAACAAATGATTTTTCCCCTCGTGAACATGAAATAGCATCACAATTCCAACAGATTTTACATGATTGACTTGCACACGTCATAAACATAGCAATATTAAAACTAAGATAACTAAAATTCTTCTATCAAGTTCTAAATGGTGAAATATTAACACTAAGATAACTAGAGAAATGCACCACCTAAGAATGTCAATACATGTGCAAACATAGCAATGAATGAGTATGCAAGTGTGAAATTTCAATTCGGATTGTTGTGTCCACACTAACGAAAATTAGGTTTCAATATTCTCCTTTATCAAAAATTAGATAAAAGTGTGAATAGTGGTACCATGAGTGCAAGCAAATCGAAAGTGAAATGCTGGGAAATAATCGAAAGTGGAGGCTCCTAAAAGCTGCGAGCAACTCCGATAGAGTGATAGAGTGACAGAACAGAGCGAACAACTCCGATGAGCGATAAGGTCACCTATAACAGAATGACGGAGTGACAGAGAGGACGTGACTGAGCTGGATCACCGAGTGACTGATTCGCTACTCACACTACGACAGAGACTGAATCGTGATAAGCTACTGAGGCCACAACAAAGACGACATGACAGAAAGGCTACGACGGAGCTGAATCGCAAAGCGTAAATGATTTGGGGAAAACGTAGGTTTTCTTGAGGGACAATATTTTGCGACCGAAGAGACTTAGCTTTTCTGATCTAGGAAGGAACGTCGAGTGAAAAGTCAACATTAATCTGCGGAGGTCATTAACCTCTTAAAAATAAATAAAAACCTCCTATTATTAGCTTTCAGAGAACTCATTAGAATTAGCTTATATCATGTTTATCTCGAGAGAGGTTTTGTAACCTCCCAAAATGACCTCTATTAAATAACTTTTTTTTTTAGTGTTATTAGTATTATGTTAGTATAACAAATAGGTACTATACTATTATATTATGGTAATATAAAAACTAAATATTCAAAATTTATTATACTATAGATAGATATAACAAATCATATTAAAACATTTATATAATTTCAAAATAATTGTAAATTACAATCACAAAACATAAAACATAATCATGACTTGAAAAAATTAATTCACTTCTAAAACACACAATAAATAATCATCCCAAAATATTAATATACTGTGATATTATTATCATATAAATAAATAATACACCTATTTTTGTAACAATTAAATATATATTATATAATAAAAATTTTATATATAATTATAATAGTTAAATATTATAAATATCATATAATACATATATGTTGTAATATTTAAATATTACACACCTATATATTATATATAATTGTACTAGCTAAGTATACATTTTTTTAAAATTTATCTAGACAAATATAATAATAATTATATTTAAAAAAATAAAAATAAAAAAAACCTGTGCATACATCCTGGGAATGTTGTATAGACAGAAACAACTAAAGGTTATTGTCTGGATAATGTCTATTTCAACTTGTATGTTTATCTTTGTCCCAACTATAGGGAATGCACACACATAAATGATTAATGCTACATGCCACTCCAAATTTCATAATAATTGATTATCTTGACTTGAGAAGTAATTCAACTTCATTATCCTTTTGCATACATAAATGAAAAAAGTTAGATGCCTTCAAAATCTCACTTCTCATGTGCCCTTCTTCACAAAGTTTTTCCCTTCTCTCTGTAGTTTCATTCCAATTCATGTCTAGGGTCATGGAACCACTTTCTGTAGGAAGAGTGATGGAGAAGTGGTTGACATATTCCACCAAGTGTGAGAATGAATGTGACATATTCCACCAAGGAAGTTGCTAATGGTCATGAGTTAATACTCTACTATTATGGCCAAGCCACACATGGAGATTGGTGGTGATCACATGAGAATTTATTGTACCTTGGTAAAATAATCACTCAATATCTATGTTAATTTCATCATATATATGTCTCTATTAGTGCTAGTTAATTCAGGATATTTATGCATCAAATGGAACATTTAGATCATGATAGACCTAGATGCTCGAAGTCCCAGTGATCCATACCTAAGGGAACATCTTCACTGGTTTCTGTATAATCAAACTTTTTTTTCTTTGTTCTTTATACTATGAATTCAATTATTAACGTGGTGACAATTTACTAGGAGTTATAGATGTCTCTTTTGTTTAGTCACTCTTTTACCCCACACTATGTTGATTCTTATTATTATTAGTATTTCTTAATCTAAGGATAATGCTTATTATATACTAGATATACCTTTACCATATGTAATAGTATTTGTCAAGTTTAATAGCAAAAAAGAAAAAAAGGAATATTTTTTTTTGCAAGAAAGGACATCATTTGTTAATAAAGGGAACTATTAAAATAATAATATTACTCATGATTCTGTAGTAAATTTTATAATATTAATTAGGTGAAGTAATTCTTAGAATTAGGTTTGGTTAAAATTAAAGTTAGTTAGTGTATTAAATTTGCTCAAATATATTTATTTTTATTTAATTGACAAAAATATTTATTATTGATATGGATTTTAACTCAATGTTAAAATATTTATAATCACCGAAAAATCCTTCCTTCTAGTCTCCCATGTTAGAATAGAAGCAATACTTTATATGTAGAACACACACGAGCACATATAAATTTTAATATGTCAAGTTGCCAACTTCTATTTACCGTAAAACTCAAACAAGTACAATAATCATATAAACAACTTCCTAAAAATTAAAATTCCCCCATTTCAATTATGTCCTTAGAACTAGATAGAAAGTTGTATTTTTCCAAAAAGAAATATAATTGTCTTTTAACATAATTAATCATAGCCTATAAAATCACATAAAATAGACACAATAAAAAAACTAATTTTCATCAAGGGTTATTTTTTATATTTCCGGAGATTTTAACTCCCGCTAAAGGAGTTACCCGCAATTTACTTTTTTCCTAGAAAAACCAGCGTCGTTAATAGATTACCGGCGATTTTGACTAATCCCGGGTAAAGCAATATTTACCGACGATTTTGGAACCCATGTTATTTATCGATGATTTTGGAACCCTTGTTATTTACTGGTAGTTCTGAAAATGGTGTAACTTTGGTAAAAATGGCGTAAAAATGATTTTGGAACCCTTGTTATTGGATTTATTGAGTAACTTCGGTAAAAATGGCGTAAAAAATAATTTTAGATGCATAAAATATTATTGACCATGTCTCAACCAGGGGTCAAATGGTCAAAGATGCCTCAACCTTTTCCTCCTTCTTTTGAATTTTCTTATATTTTGCTTGTTGTAGACTATGTCTCCAAATGGGTGGAAGCCATAACTACAAGGACTAATGATTCTCGAGTTGTCATGAGTTTTGTCAAGTCTAACATTTTCTGTAGGTTTGGGATACCACGAGCCATCATCAGTGACCAGGGGACTCATTTCTGTAATAAGCTACTTGAGAACATGTTGAAGAAGTATGGGGTGACACATCGCATTGCTACACCATATCACCCCCAAACTAATGGGCAAGCAGAGATCTCTAATAGGGCGATTAAAAAGATACTAGAGAAAATAGTGAAGCCTAGTCGAAAGGATTGGGCCACAAGATTGGATGATGCACTTTGGGCACACAGGACAGCCTACAAAACACCTATAGGTATGTCGCCTTTTATGGTGGTTTTTGGAAAGGCTTGTCATCTACCTGTGGAGATTGAACATCGAGCCTATTGGGCCGTGAAAGCATGCAACTTGGATTTGGAAGAAGCAGGAAATGAGCGAAAACTTCAGTTGCAAGAACTAGAGGAGATTAGGCATGCAGCCTATGAAAACTCAAAGTTCTACAAAGAGAAAACCAAGAAGTTCCATGACTAAAAGCTTGCGGCTAGAAAGGATTTCAAGGTAGGTCAGAAGGTGTTACTATACAAATCCAAGCTTGGTCACATGAGTGGTAAGTTGCGCTCTACTTGGGAAGGACCATACATTGTTACAAAAGTCTTCCTTTATGGAGCAGTGGAGATCAAGGAAGAATCCTCAGCAAGAACTTTTAAAGTTAATGGGCATCGTCTTCGGATATTCAATGAAAATCAAGATATGTTGAATAAGACGATGAATGGGATGAACTTGACTTCTCCCTCACACCTTCCACCTTGAGGAGGTAAGTACCCTTCATACTTTTTCTTTGCATTTTATACATATTGAATACATTGAGGACAATGCATGGATAAAGTGTGGGGGTGTGGGGAGATTTCCCCCTTTT
>Ga0214544_1010190_pt1 | contig 14029 bp, 6 predicted proteins | sample CNSS3metaG_FD_160074 | JGI IMG/M metagenome (GOLD analysis project Ga0214544, IMG submission 160074) | Root nodule microbial communities from cowpea collected in UCLA plant growth center, Los Angeles, California, USA - CNSS3 | ecosystem: Host-associated > Plants > Roots > Nodule | place: USA...
TCACTTGGCATGCTTTTAGAAAAGAAACTAGAGAACTTCTTGGTTTTCTTTTGAAAAGAAGGATTGAAACCAAGTCCAGCTTTGCCAAACACACAATTTTGTGAACCAAGAACAGCCTCTAAGTTTGTTTCTCCTCTTGTGAACCTTGCATAGGTTTTTATAAGGTATTTCACTTGATTTTTCAAAATTGTGCAGTTTTCACAGTATCTTTCAGCTGACTGATTTCTAAAACAATCGGTTGAATTACTGTAAATAATTTCCAAATGTTCAAAATCAGTTTTTAAATCAACTGTTTCTTTTTCCAGTTGACTGACTTTGTTTTCCAGCCAATTGTTTAAGCCTTTCAACCGATTGTTTAATGCAGAAATCTTGTTTGCTTCATTATGCAACTCTTCAAAATCATGCAACAATTGATTATAGTCATTTAAGTCTATAGAACTTACTTGGCTTGAGGAAGATGACTCATAACCAGCCATGAGACACAAGTTGGCTTCTTCACTCTCATCTTGTGAGGAGCTACTTGTTGTTGAATCATCATTGTCCTCCCATGCAATGTATGCACGTTTCTCCTTTGGCTTCTTCTCCTTTTTCCTATCAACACTCTTCTCCTTTTCTTTGTTAGCATTTGGACATTCAATTTTGATATGTCCTTGTTTTCCACAGTTATAACATGTAAAATTAGAAGAGTTTGATTCATTGTGTTTGGAAGTATACCTCTTGGGATTACCTTTGATACCTTTCCTTTTGAGATACTTACCAAACCTCTTGACAAGGAGATTCAAGTTCTCACTTTCACTTGATTCAGCCACCTCATCCTTGAGTTCCTCATTCTTCTTGGTGCTAGTCTTCAAGGCTATGTTCTTGACCTTTTTCTCACTTGACTCAAGCTCATTAAGCCTTTGCATCTCAATCTCATGCTCCATAAGCTTACCAAATAATGCAGTTGTAGTCAAAGCGGATAAATCTCTTGTTTTTGAGATAGACGTGACCTTTGGTTGCCAAGATCTATCAAGACACTTTAGCACCTTGATGTTTAACTCTTCCTTGTCAAATTCCTTACCTAAGCCTATGAGATGGTTGACTATGTGAGTGAATCTCTTTTGCACATCCGTTATGGATTCTCCTTGTTTCATCTTGAATAGCTCATATTCTTGAATCAAGGCATGCTTTCTTGCTCTCTTAACATCATTGGTTCCTTCATGAGTCACTTCAAGAACCTCCCACATTTCCTTGGCACTCTTGTATTGTGAAACACGAAAAAACTCATCCATGTTGAGAGATGAAGTGAGGATATTCTTTGCATTGCAATCATATTGAGCTTTCCTCCTTTCTTCCTCATTCCATTGAGTCCATGGCTTTTGTTCTTACGAGGCCAAAGGTTGTAGTTCACAAACCACTTGGAGGCTTTGGGTGACTGATCTCGGTCCTTCTTCTGGCGCTTCAGGGTGATTCTAGGGCGGAGCAGGTGACCTGCAAAAGACACTCCGATGCCAAAGTCAGCACTGGTGATGTCAGGGAATCTGAATAATTTAATGCGTAATCAATGCATAGAACAGTGTGCTATTTATACTATTTTACCTGTGGGTCCTACCTGGAATGGGCTTTCTGGCCCAATCATCCCTTTTTTGGCTATTCTTGGATCCAGTGCTTCTTGGGGGAAATTACCAGAGGATCCTTTGGGGGTTTCCGATATCCGGTACTCGGCTATGAGGATCTGTGGGGTTGACTGGCTGCGTTACGAATCTGGGCTACTTGGCGAAGAGATATCTGAAACGTGGGGTACGGAGGTTGCCGAGGACCGTGCTCTGGGGAAGGTGTTTAGTCAATGCATGTAGGCTGGCATGACTTTGGTTGGGTAACTGGCCACAAGGCTTGGAGTAAGCGGCCATCAAGCTTGCTGGGGTAAGCGGCCATCAGGCTTGCTGGGGGCTGTGTACTTGTGCTGGGACAGGGCTTGGGGTAAGCGGCACCAGGTCTGGAGTAAGCGGCCATCAGGCTTGCTGGGGGCCGTGTACTTGTGCTGGGGCAGGGCTTGGAGTAAGCGGCCATCAGGCTTGTTGGGGGCCGTGTACTTGTGCTGGGGCAGGGCTTGGGGTAAGCGGCACCAGGTCTGGAGTACTTGCTGGGGGCCGTGTACTTGTGCTGGGGCAGGGCTTGGAGTAAGCGGCCATCAGGCTTGCTGGGGGCCGTGTACTTGGGCTGGGACAGCTTATTAACCTACACATCATCAACAATATGCTTAGGAGTATATGGTCCATTTATGATTGCATCCCATATCCTTTGATCTATTGAATCAATAAAGATTTTCATCCTAATTTTCCAAAATTGGTAATTAATGCCACTAAACATAGGGGGTCTATGAATTGAGGCACATTCACCAAAGGGTAACTTGTTTTCAGCCATTTCAAGTAGTTCAAAACAGATTTAGGACCTTACTTGATCAAATTTCAAGTACCTTGCTCTAGATACCAATTGTTAGTTTTGAAATGGTTGAAAAGCCAAGAAGGGAGGGGGTTGAATTGGCTAGTTAAAAATTTAGGCTATCTTTGCAAGCTAAAAACCACCTTTAATTGAATCAAATAGACCAAGTTAGGATGCAAACAGTACTGAACTATACACTTTCAATCGATCAAAAAACAGAGTTAACAGATTGATTTTACTAAACAAATTCTGTTATGGTATAATCAATCGATTGAAACTGAAAAATAGTCGACTGAAATACTGGGAAAAATGGAGAAATACGAATTTGAATTTTCAACCAGAAACAATGCTCAAGAATGATCAAGATCAGTTCCAAATGATTATACAAACATGCTTAATGCTTAAATGCTATGAAAACATGCAAGAACATGAAAAAGATGATTTAAGCACAAGTTCTTGAAACTTTAAAATGAAAATGAAAGAGAGAAAGGTTAGAGAAGAGAGGACACCACGAATTTTTATAATGGTTCTCTCAAACCTGAGCTACATCCAGTTTGTCAAGGCAACCTTAGCTTGACTTTGCACTATTTCAAAAGTTTTACAAAGTATCCATCCTTAAACTTCCAACCTTTTAACCTGTTGAAAAACCATTCAACAGACTAAAAGGGACATTTTAACCTGTTGAAAAACCATTCAACAGATTAAAAACACAACAAAGACCAAAATACATCTAATTAATGCTTTAAGGTCTACAACATGAATTACAAACTACAAGTACACTTTCTTAATGATGTAACTGCATGGAGAGCACACATTCCAGCCTTGATCACCATGGATATCATCAAATCTCCTTTCCTCATCAATATAGGCTTCATTCCAATGGTTATGGCTTCAAGATAGTTCAAAAGTATTTCATTCAATCTTCATCAAATCTTCAAGAAGCAAACCACCTTGGCTTCTCATGTCAACAAAGCTAAGGTTGCCTTGAGAAACTAGATGTAGCTCAGGTTTGAGTGAACCAGTATAAAAATCTCATGATGTCCTCTCTTCTCTAACCTTTCTCTCTTGCATTTTCATTTTAAAGTTTCAAGAACTTGTGCTTTAATCATCTTTTTCATGTTCTTGCATGTTTTCATGGCATCTGCAACATTGAGCATGTTTGTATAATCATTTGGAACTGGTCTTGATCATTCTTGAGCATTCTTTCTGGTTTAAAATTCAAATTCACATTTCTGCATTTTTCTCAGTATTTCAGTCGACTGTTTTTCAGTTTCAATCGATTGATTATACCAGAACAAAATCTGTTTAGTAAAATCAATCTGTTAACTCTGTTTTTGATCGATTGAAAGTGTACAGTTCAATTCTGTTTGCATCTTAACTCGGTGATCTATTTGATTCAATTAAAGGTGGTTTTTAGCTTGCAAAGATAGCCTAAATTTTTAACTAGCCAATTCAACCCCCCCGTTCTTGGCTTTTCAACCATTTCAAAACTAACACTTTACGTGTTAATTTTATTTTAAGTTTGATTGGCATGCTAAATAGAGTAACCTTACGCGTTAATTCCTTGTTTAATTCTGATTGGCATGTTAAATAGAGTAACCTTACGGGTTAACTTTATTTTAAATTTGATTGACATGCTAAATAGAGTAATTTTACACGTTATTTATTTTAAGTCTGATTGGCATGCTAAGTATGGTATGATTATGTATGAATTGCTATATTCTATTTAAATTTTGTGGTTCTAGGAAATTTCCAAAAACTGTCTAGCCGGCGATGAACTGTCGTTAGACGATACTTTCCTTTTCTAGGCTATTTAGGGTTCCTGCAGAGGAACCACCTGCCAAATATAGATTAAAATAGCCTGTTTGACCAACGTTGACCCGTCCTTGCTCAGAGTTGACTGATTGACTAGTGTTGACTATTTGACAGTTCAGTGAGAGGTTGTCACGTGTTAGAGCAGTCTCTCTCTCAAGTAAGAATTTCCTTTTCGCAATTAGGGTTTGGCTATCGTGAGGGTTACTGTAAGGTGCGTTTCACAGATTCCAATAGTGGCCATTGTTTCTCCGATAGAGGACGTGTTCGGTGGTGCGCTTGCTGCTGTTGTGGTGCTAATCGCGCAAGGAATGCATTGTAGTGGCAAATGCGGTACTCATGACTGCAAACCCAAGGTTCGTGAATGGTGGGCGAAGCGTTGCATCACAAGTTCCAGTTTCCTCATGGTGAAGGAGAAAAATGGTGGTTGTCGGCGATGTGAATGAAGGTGCACGCAGTTTTGACACGAGGAATGATGGAGGAGCTCGAGTATGGTGTAACGATGGAGGCACGAAATTTAAGACCCGTGGAATTTAATTAATTAAAGAAATAAATAATTAATAAATGCAGATAGTGAGAGCCTTTATGGCATTAAATTTTAACTTGTATGATGTGGAAAAGTACTAGCTTAAATGGTTAAGAGTAATTTAGTTGTGTGAAAGGACTTGGGTTTGAGTTCTATGTATGCCAATTGTGTGATTTTTAATTATTATTATTTTAATATATGTTGAACATGTTGTGGGATAATATAATAATTGAATTACATTAGTTAGCATGAAACATGAATTGGTTGAATGGTTGAGCATTGATTTGGCATTGGCATGGTTGTGGGTTCAAGCATTGGAGAACCCAAATTAAACTTTATTTTTGCTATTTTTAGTTTTGGCTTGAATTTGAAGGGTTAAAGGAAACCCTAGTAGACATAACAACCTAGGGTGGCTGGAAAACAGTCTATTAAGTGTGCTTGAATGGTAATTAACACCATCAATAAGCCAATTTTCGTTTTAGACTTTAATCCACCATTAAGACGCTATTAAAAAGCAAATTGAGGGAGAGAAGAAAGGTTTCTGCATTTGGCATTGTTGGATAGGCAGAGAGGTGCGAAAATTAGTGGGACAAAATGACAGTGATGAGTTTAGTCTGAAGTTGGAACTCATTGAGTTCTGTTTAAATGCATTCATATTCATAAATTTCATTATTTTTTTTGTGTTTTAGGAAACTTATATTTTTAAATTATGTTACAGAGAATTTCATTATCCATTTTCAAACGAGTATTCCATTATCAATTTTCAGGCGAGTATTCCATTATCCAAGTACATGTGTGCATAATCTGATATTTTTTCATCTTCTTCCATTATTTTTCTTATTGTTGTATTGTTGATTCAAAGATATCATTTTAATTTTGTTTCAATTCATTATGTTCATCTTTTATTGTTGGTGGTTGTTGATTTCTTGGTTGTTGATGTTATTGTATTGTATCAGAAGTAACTATATTAATTTTTAAGTAGTTTAAAAATTTTCTTATTTTTTGTGATCTTAGTTTTTCTGGAAATCCAGGTTATGCACTTAAATCCACACAATTTTATTTTTATATGTTTGATTTCTATATTGCTTCTTATTTTTTTAAAAGGACTTACTCAGATTTATTGATTGGAACCCAAGGTGGATCTGTTGTCTCAGGCAGTGTTTGAATTCAAGGCAAAGCAAGTAATGTTTTTTTATGCAAAAGAGAGAATGTTGGCTGCAATTTTATGCAAAAAAGATGGCCAGCTGCTATGCTCATGCTCATGCTTGACGAGCTCAAAGCCAGAACAAAAGTTGTTGTCCATGGGATTGAATATGAGAACTAATAATGTAGAAGTTTTGAAAAACATAAATTAAATGAGTATGTATTTGCTTGACATTGAATTAGACAAAATATGTCCATGCTATCATTGTACCCAACAATAACATTAATTGTCATATTTAATTTAATTTTACTACAAATACATCAAACTGTGTATATGTCTAAAAAAGTAAATATCACTTCTTCATATCTGTTAGAATGTACCTTAGTTCCCAACGATAAGAAGAAACATACTTTGACAATCTCTATAATTTATGTTGGGAATATAATTTGTTTATTAAAACAAATTAATTATCTTTTAATTATTTTATTCAACCTTTTAATTTATTTCTAACCTTATTATTATTTTATTTTATGTAGGTTTTCCCATATTTTATGTTGGAGTTCTTAGTTAACTAAAGCAGTAAAAAATGTTCATGACAACATCAGGTCACTTCATTCCTTTATCTTCTTATGTGATAGAAAAAAGCTACATGACTGCATCATGTCACTTTTTTCCTTTTTCGGCTTTTTGTTCTCTTCATACTTTTGTTTTTCTTCTTTCCTTTTTCTTCTCTATTGTCTTCATATTTCCTTTTCTTCAAACCTTCAAACAAGATCTTTATTTCCAATTAGATTTTTATTTCCTTTTTCAAATTATGTTTCATTCTTTTGCAAGAATTTAAATGTCCGACAACTTTTATTTTTCTTCTACTCTGCCATATTTTCCTTTTATTCCACAGCATTGAGCTGTGTGAAAAAGAGCTTTTCTTTTTTTCTCAAGTCTTCATATGTTTGACCAGTTGCTTTTCCCACATTTTACTCAATTTGAGAAACCAAAACTAGAGTATGCGTATGGTTTTGGTTTGAATGAACCAGAGAGTTGGCATTTGAAAAAAGGTGTTTTGCTTTCTTTTGTCCTCTTCATATGTTTGATGATTGGTTTTCCCCATTTTTACTGAATTTGTGTAACCAAAACCACAACATGCATACGATTTTAGTTTTGATGTATTATCTCTACAAATACATCATACCATTCTTATGTTTTTAGGTTCTCTACAAATACATCTTTCCACACCTTCCTTTGTTCACTATTGTCTAATTTCCTATTTTCCTTACACCATGTCTGCTTTGCAGAAACAAATCCAGCCATTACAAGAACTGAACTCGAAGAAGGAAAGTTGAAATATCGTTGCAAGAGTGTTAAGGTTATGGTTTGTTGAAGATTACACAAAAGGAAAATCTCCATTTTCCATGGAGATTGTTCTTCAAGACAAAGATGTACTACACAATACTATAAATTCCCGCAATTTTCTTACTTTTCGTTATTTTTGTAGTTACCATATGATATTATTATGTCATATATGAAACTGTTTATGTAGGGTGTCCTAATCCATGCGTCTGTTAGACACACACTAATATACAAATTTCAATCTGAAATCAAAGAGGATAAGGTTTTCGCCATTCAATCTTTTAGTGTTTCATGTAATAGGGGTTCTTATAGAACTACAAATCACGTCTATAAGATCAACTTCCAATTTGGAACCAAGGTCAATTTGGTAGAATGTACCTTAGTTCCCAAAATTAGTACTGCATACACCCTTTTTTCAACCATCAAAGCTCCTGGTTTTGACACAGAATACTTAGTTAGTAAGTATATTATTTTCTTTTTTTTTTCTTCTTTGCATTAAACTTTTCATTCATGTTTTATTTTGTTATTGTCTTATTTTTTTGTAGATGTCATTGGAATGTTTACTGGTGTTGGAATAGGGAGAGAGTTAGAGAAAGGTGGAAAGAAGACCAAGATGAATGTCATCCTTATTGAATCTGATGGGTAAGAGGATTGTTCTTCTTTTATTTGATTTTTAACATTAGTCTTATCTAACAAAATTTTACATCATGCAATAGTTATCGACTTAAGTGTACTTTATTTGGTCAATATGTTGATATGTTAAATGCATTTATTGCCTTTGGAGAGGATCAATATGTTGTCATTGCTTTACATTATTGTAAAGTGAAGACCTTCCAAGGTAACTAACTTTTTGACATTTTGTACATCTGTAGTAATTTTTTAAAAAGTGTTTGACATGTTCATATATTTTATAGATAAAGTTTCTATTCAAAACTGTATGAACTGTACAAGGATAATTTTTAAATGTGATGGTGAAGATGCTACGAAGTTGAAAAAAATGTACGTACATTTTACATGCTTTTTATTTTTGTTTATATATACATACATACACACACACACACATACACACACACACACACACACACACATATATATATATATATATATATATATATATATATATACACACATTTTGTAGGATGTGGGATAATATTGAATCTCCTTCTTAACCTCTTACCCAACTTGGTCAGTCTTCAAAAGTTAGCTTAGAAGAAGATTTCACTAATCTGCATCCTAGATGCTCAATTGAAGGGCTCAAAGATTTTAAACAGAATGAATTCTTTTTCTCTATCTTTCAGTTAAATTGTTTAGTTTGAATATTGTGCTTTTGTTTATTTATATTGTTGCATTATTTATGTTCCAGGACAGTACTTTTGTAGTGAAGGCTACTATCAAACATGTTCTAGATCATGATGATTGGTGGTACACAACATGTATCTGCAACAAAGTTGTGTATCCTGATTCCAAAATGTTTTTTTGTGAAAAATGTAACAAACATGTCATTAAGGTTACACCTAGGTAATATTCTTAATCTTCAAATTTTTGATTTTAATAATATACAAATTTCAATAAATGAATAATGTTCCAATGTTTGTTTTTAGGTATAAACTTAGACTTTGTGTAATTGATGCTATTGATTCTACAACTTTTGTTGTATTTGATCGTGATGCAAGTGCAATGTGGAAGAAATCATGCTCTGATATTCTTGACTTACAAGACAAGGTTAAGTTTCCTATGTAGTCAAAGAAATTCTTAATCAATATTTTCGTATTCTATATTCTGAACTTCTTTTCGAATTATTTAAATCATGATTGTTATCTACACAAATGCTTTTTGATTAAGTTAAATCATTTGTATTTCTACTTCTTTTAATAGAACATTGTTGTTGGGAACTTGCCTAAAGAGTTTGAAGTCCTCATTGGTAAGACCTATCTGTTCAAAGTTGAGTGCGAGAATGATTATAATAGCAAATTTGATCAATCATTTAGAGTTAAAAAAGTGTGCATGGATGAAAAAGTCATTGAAAGCTTTAGTGATGTTGAAGTTAAGTCTAAAGAGTTTGAAGTCCTTATTGATAAGACCTATATGTTCAAAGTGGAGTGCGAGAATGATTATAATAGCAAATTTGATCAATCATTTAGAGTTAAAAAAGTGTGCATGGATGAAAAAGTCATTGAAAGCTTTAGTGATGTTGAAGTTAAGTCTTCGGTAAGATATGATTTATTTCTTTTTATGTCTTATCATATATATAATTTTAATTTTACTCTTTTTGTACTTGAATATCTTTGTTAGGATGTATACTCTGGAAATGAAGAAGAAAGCAAATTTAAGCAGATTACAAATGAGATGTCATCTGATAACATTGCAGAGGTATATGAAGATTAGAACTATACTTTTTTCTTCTAAAACTTTTTATATGCTAAATTTTTCAAGTTTAATTTTAGGATTTGCTGATCAAATTCACTGAAGAACCAAAGGATGTTGAGACTCTAAGTGATCATTTGAACACTATAGGATCAAGACATGTTTCTACAGAGGAAGCGTTGATCAATAAAGCAATAATTGATGTTGAAATTGATGAGTTAACCCATAAAGAATCATCTCATTTGGAGAATCATAGCTTTGATTTGGCTACCAAAACACGTGTCCCGGTAATTAAAACGCAGAATCGATCTTTGGTTCAAGAAAACAAGAAGATCCCAGTGAAGATGTTGAAGAAGAACATCAAGATTAAAAAGTGATTTGTGTTATTTCAATCTCAAAATTGTACCAGACTTTATTTGTGTTTTTATGGTTGTTATGTTATTTTTTTGGAAAACGTTTGCTGATACTCATGACCAATATGTTTTGTTGTTCTTAAGTTGTTATAATTTTGAAAACAGTGACTTCAAGTTTATGTTTATTTAATTATGAACTATATTAGTTATTGCTCAACATGAATCCCTAATTATTTTTGCAGTGACAATTTTCTAGTAGAGTCAAACTGTGTTGATATTATTTTATATTGTCAACACCATAATCATGCTAGCTGTATCAAAAGAAGTGTATTTTGTTTTAGAAGATTTTACTATTTCAGCATTTGTTTACATTTCAATCTTATCAATCAATTATTCGTAAAATTATATTTTAGGTTACATACATATAGTATTATCTTTTGTTGTCTGTGTATTTGTGTTTTTATGTTGGTTATGTTATTTTTCTGGAAAACATTTGCTGATACTCATGACCAATATGTTTTGTTGTTCTTAAGTTGTTATAATTTTGAAAACATTCACTTCAAGTTTCTGTTTATTTATTTATGAACTATATTACTTATTGCTCAACATGAACCCTAATTATTTTTGCAGTGACAATTTGCTAGCAGAGTCAAACTGTGTTGATATTATTTTATATTGTCAACACCATAATCATGTTAGCTACATCAAAGGAAGTGTATTGTATGTGTATTTTGTTTTAGAAGATTTTAGTCTTTTAGCATTTGTTTACATTTCAATCTTATCAATCAATTATTCGTAAAAATATATTTCAGGTTACATACATATAGTATTATCTTTTGTTGTCTATGTTGATTTTTAAACATCGTTATATGTTGCTAGCTGAATCTGAAAGTGTTGATATTATTTTTTTTGTCAACTACACTCTCATGCTAACTACATCAAAGGGAGTAACTTTTGATCTATCATACATTTTTTAACTACATTATTTGTTGCACAACATATATAACTTATTTGTCAACTACATTATCATGTTAGCTACATCAAAACCATGATAGCTATATATTGTATGTCATATATAACTTATTCTATTTATTAAAATTTTAATAAATTCATAATATTTCTATTTTAAAATATATATTTTTTGGGTTCCCCAGATATACAAATTATTAAAATTTCTAATTTTATTTTTAAAATAAATTTCTTTTTAATAAAATTATTTTTAATCCATTAACCTGACAACATATGTATTTACTTTTAAAATTAATTCATCTATTTTCAATATATCTTTTTATTTTTAAAAATAATTTTCTGAACACAAATATTTGTCATATGTCTTTTTTTTTAATTTGGTTAATATTTTTAGATGTAACATTTTTCAAGTTTTGAATTCTAATTAACCAAGGCAAAAACCGACATTCATTGAAAATTTATAGCATGATATAACTTATTTCATGTTTTGAGAACCATGATAGCAAAATTTGTAATATATGTAATTTGTAATAAATTTTTAATAATTTGTAATATTTGTAATTTGTAATAAATTTTGATTTCTTTAAATATTTTGTAGTAGTCTTTGAACTTCTAATTTGTATTTTTATTTTTCATAATTTATAATATTTATAATATTTTTAATTTGTAATAAATTTACATTACATTTTCTAATTATTTTATTTCTTTAAATATTTTGTATTACTCTTTAAACTTCTAATTTGTATTTTTAATTTTAATATTTGTAATATTTGTAATTTGTAATAAATATATACGAATTTGAATATATATTTTGGAAATCATTAAAGATATATATATATATATATATATATATATATATATATATATATATATATATATATAATATTTCTAAAGTAATTAGAATTTGAAACAGTGTTTTCATATCTATATAATAGTTGAGTATCTATCAAGTTTTGTTTATTATCCATCAAGGAAACAGAAGGGTCACTCCCCGTAAACCGCCATGGATACCTCTGTCACTATGGCTGCCAGAATAACTTTAGGAAGGTTCACTACAATGCATTTTGTTCATAATCATGTATGTTTACTTTACAAAAAGTTGAAAAATATGTTCTTTCTGCATTCATCTCTTTTTGTTAACTCAATATTATTCGTTCAAATGTACTTTAAATATTTTTTTCTTCCATCAGCCTTGCATTTTTTAAAACTTTGTTCGAAACCTTATTTATTCTTTATTTTTACATAAAAATCAAAACTTTATTTTATAATCGTTGAAATCTATGGTTTTTTCTCTTTTTTGTGCATGTTTCATCTATGTCAAACTATTTTTTCTTTGATCAGACATGCATCTCTTACTTACTATGTTTTTTAATTCTAAAAATGTTAAATTTCTTCAAGAAATGTTCAAATATACGATTTTTCAATTTGTTGTTTGTTCTTCATTTGAATTTTTTTTCTATCACCCATTCATTTTTTTTGCTTGGTTAGAAATCTTTGTTTTTTTAAAAAAATGTAAACTTTTTTCAATAATCATTGAAATCTACGAAATTTTGTTTCCATAAGCAAAGATTTTAATTTTACTTTGCTGTAGATCTAACGTATTAATTTATTTTCTAAAAATATGAACTTTATTCAATAATCCTTCAAATGTTTTTGTTTACATCTGACATGCATGTCTTTATTCCTTTGGATGAAATCTTATTTATTCTTTGTCTTTCTTTCATGATTAGTTTAGTGTTTGCTTACATTTTGTTTATTACAGTCATTTTTAAAATGTTTTTCACCTTGTTTTTTGTTTGTTGAACACTGGAATTTTAGGAGTTCGATCATGTTGATCAAATATTTGTTGCTATGTTTGCGTAAGAATTAGGACCGGCTTGGTAGTTGGAAGATATTAAAGGAAATCGCCATCAGTTAACTTTTAATATGGATGTCAATAATCCACTGGTCATTGATGGTTGGTCTAGCCTAAGAGTTTTTTATAAATGGGAACATATCCATCAAATTTTATTCAGATATGTTGGCAACTCAACATTCCAGATTACTTTATTCTCCAGCATGTTTGCAATATCGACCGCGACGAAGTTTCTTACAAACATACATCGAATGCGAACAAAATATATTTTTAGAGTGAAATTGACAAAATCTCAAAGCAAAGCAAGCCATCTGGTGAACAATGTGGTTTTATATTGTTTTTTTATATGTTATATTGTTGATAGAAGTTGTTATTTATTTTTTTTTTATTTTTTATTTATTTTTTCAGGACCTACCAACTGACTTTGCAGCTTACGTTCAGAAACGTAGATTCAAGAGGTTGGAATTGCAGGGATCGAAGAACACATTCATTGTTCAGTGTAAGCTTTTGATGCGTAATTCACCTAAGAAGTCAACTAAGATTGGGAATTTGTCCAACCATTTTCGAAAATTTTGAATAACTATCAAAGCAAGCTCTGATACCAATTATTGGTATCGCGCAGCGGAATGTTTGAGCGTGCGGACAAAAACAAGAGGGGGGTGAATTGGTTTTTTTAATAATAAATTAACACTTTAAAATTTTTCAAAATTTATCAAGTAGATCAATAAATAATTTCTTTATAACACAATAATAGATAAAATAAAGAGATATAGAAGAAGATTGAACACAAGTATTTATACTGGTTCGGATCAAAAGACCCTACGTCCAGTTGTTAATCTCTTAAAAAATTGAGATTAACTAAATCACTAACAAGTAACAGATTTACAATCAGATATTTAGAGTGTAAGGAAAGAAAACACCTCTCTTGAATCACACAAGAGATGAACACCTTTCTCTGAATCACACAGAGAACCTTGACCTTAGCTTTCCTAGCAACAGCAGCAACACTCAATCTCCTAGAACACTTCTCAGGAAAAGTTATCGCTCTACCCACACTAGGTTTTTCAAAGCTTCTATTGAGAACACTCAGAGAACTCACTTGCAGTCACAGCACTAGCACTCTAGCTTCTCAAAAAGGTGATTTAGAAGTAACTCTGAGGTTCCTTAAATAGGGTTTCTAGAAATTAGGTTAAAAAGCTGAACAGTCGCGCCCAACAGTCCAGGATAATCGATTATCA
>Ga0214544_1010191_pt1 | contig 14029 bp, 5 predicted proteins | sample CNSS3metaG_FD_160074 | JGI IMG/M metagenome (GOLD analysis project Ga0214544, IMG submission 160074) | Root nodule microbial communities from cowpea collected in UCLA plant growth center, Los Angeles, California, USA - CNSS3 | ecosystem: Host-associated > Plants > Roots > Nodule | place: USA...
ATATATATATATATATATATATAAACAAAATGAAATAAGAAAGAGAAGAAAAAAAAGACAAAAATTCCAATTAAAAAAAAGTTAAAATGAATATAAAAATAGAATAAGATAATAATAATAATAATAATAATAATAATGATGATAAATAATAAAGTAAATTAAAATAAAAACCATAAAATAAAAATAAAATGAAATATAAACAAAAACAACTCTATGGTTTAAAACCATTAAAGCCTAGTAATATTCAAACAACTTTTGAAAACAACATTGGCCTTCACTAACATAATCCTTGCCCTTTTACGTGCTATGAGCTTTTGTTTATCGATATTCGTAAAATTTGACAATCAATTATCCATTATCTTATTAACCTTGAGTCTCATAGGAAATCTTGATTTCTTAAATAATTCCTTCTCATTCTTGGATTTAGATAAAAAAAAAGCTATTTATAATTTCACACAAAATTTTCAATTCGTTTACACCCTGACCTGCATAGCTCGCCAAATTTCACACAAAATTTTCAATTCGTTTACACCCTGACCTGCATAGCTCGCCAAACTAGCAGGCTCGCCCAATTCCTCTAGTCTATTTTATTTTTTATTCTTTATTTTTTAAATTAAAAATTAAAAAAAATAATTTAATTGATCAAATTTTCTATATTATATTTTTGTAAAAATATATATATAAAATACTAATGAAATTTAAATACTTAACACTTACAAATCGAGTTCTAATTATTAGTTATAATTTAATAGGTAAATATAATAATTATTTTAATTTATTCAATTAAAAATATTAATTAATATTAAAAAATATTTATAAGAATATGTTTTTATTATTTATTTGCAAGCATATATATATATATATATATATATATATATATATATATAACAAGTAAGATTTGTAATACGTGTTATTTTGAAAAGTAAATTGTTTTATACGTGCCTTTTTTTTAATGAAAACTATTTTTTCTAATATCTGACAAATCCATTATTAATTATTAGGAAAAACACTTCCAATATATATTTATTTATTATGAAAAAAATTAAAATTTAGTTATAATAATTATTAGAATAAAAAATACTATTAAATTATAGAATTCAATCATTTATTGTAGGTAATTTTTTATTTATTTTATTGAAAAAAATTAAAATTTAGTTATAATCATTTTAATTTTGAAAATTAATAAAAAAAATTAAGGTTAAATATGTTTTTGGTTGCTTAACATTAAGTGAAAGTTGAAATTAATCCCTTTTTGACTTGACGTTTCAAACGTGTTTTTCAGTTAATATTGAAAACAGAAATATGTCAAACGGTGTAAACAACTAAAATGCTATCATGAAACACTAAGTTTATTTGATGTTTCAAACACGTTTTTCAGTTAACATTGAAGCAAAAGTATATTAAACGATGTAAACAACTCAAATGTTATATGAAATACTAAGTTTATTTGACGTTTCAAACGCATTTTTTAGCTAATATTAAAATAGAAATATTTCAAATAGTATAAATAACTCATATATTATCATGAAACATATTTGAAATGTCAAATAAACTTAACAAAATTTGGTTAAAATGACTAAATCTATGCATTTATGTACTGGACCTGGTCAACTTAACCATATAAATGACAACCCTCACATATATGCCGGAAACAACCCAAGTACACGAGTTGGGCCGGCATGGACTAACAACAAAACGGCCAACCTAGGACAGTGTGCGGCCAAGGACGACATCCGACAAGTTGAGAAGTAAACGGATTAGACCGCTCTTAAAGACTTAGTAAAATGGAAGCCCCCGTGTTCAATAGGTCTTAAGGGCTTGGGTTAAGGCCCATACCCACTCACAGCCCAAGCTAGAGCCCAAGCCAAGGCCCGGCCCATAGGATAATCAGACATAATTAATGCTCTATAAATACGTGTGAGCCCCAGTAATTAAAGGTACGCATTCATTAATCACAGATTTGACCTTTTTGAGAGTTTTGACTCACTCGAGCTTCGGAGTCTTTCTGTAGGTAACCCCTCCTGGGTCCAAACCGACATGTGTCAACCGGGAAGAGGCCAACTGAGGAGATAGCGGACTACATGGGTAAGGTGACGCTTGTGCCTAACTTATCTTGTTTGTTCTCTGCAAGAACAATTGGCGCTCACCGTGGGGCACGAGACGAACACCTTTAGTACCCATTTTTCTCCGAAGATGGTTTCCACCCATAGCAAAGCAGGAGTGAACAAGCAAGCGGATGCTGGTCCCTCAGGAACTGCTGGCATCACCCCTGAGCTGGCCGCCATTCTTGCCTTAGGCGAAAGATCGAAGCTGATCCCACCCTAAAGGGAAAGGCCAAGGAAACCTCTGAAGCTGCAAGGTCCCCAGCCTTCCAGCCCACAGAAGAGGAAAGCGAATACAACCCCACCCCTCACATCTTCACCACCACCCAACAAACACCAATTCCTAAAATCTATGCATTTATAAAGTTAAAGAGCTAAATTAAATTAAAATTTTGAAGATGAGCTTATCCTAATTTTTTCTGAAAGATAGAAAACCAAAAATATATATAACTAAAAAATAAATAACAAAAAATTATATATAAAATATTTATTAATGTTATGAATATATGTTAAAAAGATTCGATTTAATCTTTTCAATACGCTAACATCGTAACTGTATATATTACTGTTATTTTGTGAAATTTTTTAATATTTTATTAATTTTAAAATTTTTTAAAAATACATAAATTATTACGTATCAATAGTATAATTTTATTTCATGTTAATTCATAAATTTTCAATTTTACTTTTTATTTTTTATTTTGTTTATTTAAAAAATTAGAAATTAATTGAATAAAAAACTAATAAGAGAATCAAAATAACACGTCAAACAGATTAGACGACTAAGCCTAAAATAAACTTATCGGAATTAAAAATATTTTCAGCAAAAGGGACAACAATAATCAGCTGAATGAAAAAGGGCATAGGGCTCAACCTCGAAAATTATAGCCAAAACGTTGTTCGGTGACAGATCTCTCTCACTGCGCAAACTCCTTTCGTTTCCATGGCTTCAGCGCTGCAGAGACTGCTGCGAAAACCACCATTACTACCCTTTAAATTCATTTCTGCCGTTAACCCTTCTTCTCAGCTCCAAAACCCTATTCTCACTGTTCCTTCACACTGTCACCCTCAACCTTCTCCCACAAGCCCGGCTACGCAGCAATTCGATGCTCCCACGGTGATCTTTCCCAGTTTTCCTTTTGGGTTTTTCCCAAAACCCGTTTTTGATAGTGGGGTTCGTTCCCTGGATGATGGGGTGGAAGAAGATTCTGGAACCATGTGGGCGGACAGCGTGAAGAAGAAGCGGAAGCGGAAAATGAACAAGCACAAGTACCAGAAGCTGAGGAAGCGCATGAGGAGACAGAGTTAGAAGGTGAGGGTTCAGTGCTTTTGATGCCCAACAGAAAAAACAAGGCAACTTTGAACTTGATCAATGCATTTTTCTTTATTTTCTTTTAATGAAAGAATGACGGTATCTTATTAGTTTCTAGTGAGAGGAGAGTTGAAGGGTGAGAAGAGATGTTTAATGTTCTGTGACAATTAGTTGGAGTCCAATTGTTTTGGATTTCTCTTTTATGATTTTTGCTTAGTTTAAATGTTGCTATTGCACTTTATTTGGTAATTCCCTTGCTAGCTTAGAATAAATAATGTATGCGATGACAATCTAAGAACAAATCGGTTTTTATGATATGTTTGTCGATTTTTGTACCTCCTTGGTTTAGTGCTCTTGGGAGAATGTTTCTGTTTGGACTCTGCAAAGACATGGATGTTGTTTCCTTACCATGAGCACTTCTTAAAAAGAAGACCAAAAGTGAAATATTTCATAAGCTAAAGTTTGTGTATACATAATTGGTGTTTAGAAACTTTCTCATGTTATCTTCTCTTAAAGTTAATGTTCTTTACTCGTTAGTCATGCATAAGCTGATTTTAGTTTATAGAAAAACTTGTTTCATTTTCTTTTTCTCTTAGAACAATTTGTGGAAAGTTTATCTAAAGAAGTCTTGCGCATATGGGTAACAACTTTTGACTTGTATGTGCTTCTAACACATTACAGGAACCTATTGTTTGTGCTTTATGATGACATTGAAGTCTCAATTTTCATTTGTGACAAGGAAGTTGAGAAACTTGGATCAATGAGAATTTTTCTTTCTTTTTCTTTTTGTTCTATAGATTTAGATAAGTTCCACTTTGCGTAGGAAAACAGTAGGACTTATTGCTAGATTTGTGCATATGATCATGTATCATCATCATATGATACAAAACAGTTGTAAAGGAAGATGGGTATCTAGTTCATGGAATGACGCCTCCTCTGTAGAATTGTAGGAATCACAAGCACTTGGGTTAGATGGGGAAAAGGCGTTCTGGTAGAGGATTGAATCTCTGACATCAGCGTTGGGTCAGATCATGAAGATTTGGATTGGTGCTAATTGAGATAGAAGCATGTTGGTTTCTTAAGTTATATTAAATCTGTCTTCTATTTTAGTGTTTTGTATTTAACTTTCAGCCAAGGGAAGTTCTCAAGCTAACAAGTATGGAAAATAATGTGTTAATTCTTTCTTCTATTTTAGAGTGTTGGATTTTTAAGTTAAGTCTGTCTTCTGTTGTATAGTTCTGTAGTTAACTTTCAGCACAGGAAGTTCTCAAGTTTTCACCTTTGGTTTGACTTTGCATCTAGATGTTTCCAGAACATATAACCTTGTCCAGTTTTCTATTTTTTTTTTAATTTTAAATAAAAAAACCATGCTGATGGAAAATTTAGAAGCTCTCTTTGTGTATCAAGTAACAGTTTTAGTAGTTGAGTATTAGAAATCTGTATTATTTAAATGTATTACATACTGTAGCTACTAGCTACCCAAGAGTCATTGTTGTATTTGATAAGTGATATTTCTGCAAAAGTCAATCTCATTATTAGGGGTCTATGTAATGAAAAATAGTTCTGATGTCAAGAATTATGTTACATAAGAGTCTAGTCAGTTCTAGAATAATATATGGGGGTCTATAAAGTGTGATTCTCTGTGAAATTTATACTCATTGTGAATTTGGTGAACTATATTCAGTGACTTGGGATAGAATGTTGATCATATTGGATTTCTTTCCTCTTAAGCAAACCCTTTATTTACCCAATAGAGGTACCTATCCTATTTCCATTTGCTTTAACCCCTAATCTTAAACTAACTGCTGACCTGCATGAAGAATAATACATAACTATGATGACACTAATACGTGATATTCTGACACAGTAGCTTTCCTTTCTTATCTTTAAAATTTTGTTGTGTTTTGATGCTTATAGTTTTTTTACTTCACTCTTGTTTCACCTTTGCACTACTCTAGCAGAAGTTATGTAGACTTATTTGAAATTGGAAACAACAGAGGAAAATCTCTCCGAAAATTATAGATCTGCTTCATGCATGAATAATTTCCCTCAGGAACCTGTTTTCCCTTTTTTTCTTCAAATTTTAGTGCAATTCTCTGTGGGTTTATTGAATGTTTATGTTCTGAAACATCATAAAACTGAGAATGTAGATCCATTAAGGATGCTTTTTTTTCGATGTTTTGAATAGTACTTGTGAAATCTGATACTTGTGTTTCGCTTGTTTTAGAATAATTCAAGCAAAACATTATTAGGCATTTAGGTTAGTCCATTAAAATATGATGTCAAATGTCGTAGAATTTTTGAGGAAGAGATGAGAACTTATGTTCAGAAGGAGCAGAAATAGTTAAGCCAGGGATTGCACCAAAAGTCCCTGCGCAATGCACCTACAATGGAATTGCAAGAGTTCTAGGTTTTGGAAACTCTGAAGTATGCCTTTTTTTTATTTTATTTTTTTATATTGGTTCGAACGAACGACATTGATATTTTGCCTATCAGTTTAATCCTATGAAATATTAGATTCCTAATGAGCAAGATAATCAATAAACAACAATATTGACTTCTGCTTAAAATATACATTGGGTCATCAACCCACTGCCATTGCGAAATTCAAATTTGAAGAAACCCATCGAATAAAAAACAAGTCAACCCTAAAAATTGCAACAACAATCCTTTATTTAAACTCTGAAAAATCTAAGGAACTAAAGCAAATTATAATGACAGGTTACTTTACATTGCTCTAGTGAGTCATTTTTACCTAACCTAGAAAAGAAAGTCAAAATCCTTAATCTTGTGTTTGAAATTTTTGAATTCAAATAAGTTGTTTGGATGAAAAAATTAAAAGAAAATTGAAATTGAGAAATTTTAAGAATGTATTTTAAATTGACTAAAAAAAGATGGAAATTGAAACTTCACAAGTTGTGGAATTTCTCTTTGGTAAGGATAAAAAAAGTTCACAAGTTCAAAAAGTTGACTCGTTTTAAGCTTTGGTCGGGCTAATTCAACTTAACCTTCTACTTGGATTGGTTCAAATTGCCCCTTTGACTTGAGCTCATTGTGCTCAACTTTCTACATGAACTTACATGGCTCAACCTTGTTCCTTGTGATTTTGGTCAACTTTCAATTTGTGTCCACTTAACTACCATTGGTCTGGGCTTAGTCGACTCGACATGTGGCTTTACCCTACTCGACATGACCTTCGACTTGTGTCGACTCATTCTAAACTTCAATCAGGATCAACTTCTCGACCTTCGACTTGAATCAACTTGTCTCAAACTTCGGTCAAGGTTGACTCATCTCAATCTTCAGTCGAGCAGACTATTTAGACCTTTTGCTAACTTTGCTCTACCTGAGGCTTGACCTTTAACTTGAGCTTAGGTTTGACTTTCGGTCTACACTTACTTTTCTCGACCTTCGTCCTAGTTCGACTTATCTCAATGGTCAACTTGTCTTTATCTTCAGCTAATACCAACTTATCTTGACCTTCAGTTAGAGTAAATTCTTCTTGACCTTCGACCAGGGCTGACTAGTCTTAACCTCTAGCTAGGGTTGACTAGTCTTGACCTTTTGCCATGGTCGACTAGTCTCGACCTTTAGCCAAGATCGACTCAGTTAAACCTTCTGTTCGAGTCAACTTGGCTTGACTTTCTGCCTTAGTCGACTTGGCTTGATCCTTTAACTCAAATCGACTTAGATCAACCTTCACATTGAAGGTTGAACTGATTCAGCCTGAGGTGAAGGATGAGTGGAGTTGACCATGGTCAAGGGTCTAGATGAGTTGACTTGGGCCGAAGTTAGATTCGAAATAGCTCAATTCAAAGGTCGAGCCAAATATTTTTAAAATAGAACTTTGCCTTAAAAGAAAAATTAATTTACTTTATCCAAACAAGAAAATTGAAATTCAAGATATTTTGTTTACTCCATCCAAACAAACTATTTAAGAAATGTAGATAATTTAGTTGTAAGTAATTCAAAAATCATGTATTTCAATTTCCTTGAAGTTTAAAATTTCTTATTCAAACACAAGATCTAAATGATAGATTGGATATGACAATAATATGATATAATGACGTAAGCCCATTATTAGAAATTTTACATTAATCTTGGATATAATGGAATTATAGGATATAAGTGGATTATAATACAAAGTAAAGTGAAGTGTAAATTTATTAACACATGTTTTATGCTTTTTATGTAATATGAATATAATTTAAATTATTTTTTTCCACTAGAATAAATTAAAACCAAAATCCCTTTTTAAATTTAATTAACTTTTTAATTAAAATAAAAAAAGTTTAGTTTTACCTTTTAATACACCTGGACCATCTCTCACCTCTTTTCAATAGTCATTGCAGTAAAACTCGTATTGTGGAGTAGAATTAATGTATATTCTACAAAAATCCTTTTACTTTTTCAATCTTCTAATTTTCCTAAATTTAAGCTGATAAGTCTGCAATCTGTATCGTTTTGAAAAGATTTTTATGCTGTGATGAAACTATAACTGTCACGGTTAATTAGGAAAAATGGGTCTTTTTTTTTTTTTTTTTTTTTCCGAAAAAGAAAAGGGTGAGAATAACCAGTAGAAACAGAAACATGGAAGAAACAAGAAACTGGCGCCAGATCGAAGACTGAAGCTCTAGGCATTAAATGGGTATAAAACCCCCTTTGTTTAGTTTGTGATATGTCAAACCATGGAATCCTATGCCAAGTTATCTACTTTTTAGATGTTTTATTAGTTAGATGTAATAGGATATTGTTTATTTCTTTTTGCACCTCTATAATTTTAACCTACACTTCACCTTTTTTGTATTTTAGAATGTATATTTTATAATAACTTTTTCATATTTTTAAATTGTACATTTCAAAATATATAATAAATAGTGTATTTTAAATTATATATTTTAAAATATAAAATTTATATTATAAATGCTATAATTCAAAATATAAAAAACTTATGCGGGTGTAGAGAAAAGGTTACTATCTTCTTTGGAAGGAGGAAGAAGAGAAACAAATTTGGGTGTAGATCTAATGTTTACTTAAATAATTTTGTTCTGTATTTTCAACTTTTGTTCCAGTTGTTCGTTTGGTTATGTTATCGCTCGTTCGATTTGTTTATCGATCAAGATACCTCTTAAAGAGGTTTCATTTTTTAAGTCAACAATGGTTCAAACGGTGTTAGCAATTAATATTGTAATAAATACAAGAAAAAAGTTTCAACAATCATACATTTTACTTTTATTTATAGTTTTCTATATGGGCATGTGATTAAGTTTGATTTAATCATGACTCAATTCTATTTTAAGTCTTATTACAAATCTATTTACTTGCTCCAACTCTCGCTCGACATGTCTCCTATGCGGTGTTGCTATGTAGACATGGCCAATGGACGTTTGTTGTTACATATTTTTTCATAATCTCTAGAGTGACCGTCGATCAACGTTATAACCATTTTCATAATCTCATCAATGATTGTCATATGGTCAGCCGATGACTGATTGACATTGCACATATTTTCATATGTTTAGCATCACAACTTGACTGATAGAAAAATATAAATCCCTAGCAAATCGATGGTCAACCAGCCCGACCAGTCCATAAAAGTTTGTCTCAAAAAGTTTGTTTCGGAAGATATTACATATGTTTTGGAAAACTAATTATGAAAATATTGTTTCAAAATGCATGTCACATGAAAGTTTATTCTGAAAAACATTTCATATGTTCTAGGAAGTTTGAGCTAGAAAATTCGTTTTAGAATGCATTTTATATATTCTAAAAAACATGTTTTAACATCTTGTTGTTCTGGGAATTTTATTCTGAAAATTTAAAAAAGCTTCATCTGAAAGTCACATGTATGAAGGATAAAAAAATTAGTTTAGAAATTATAAGGGTATATTTAAAAACTATGGGATTGCAAAAAGAAAAAGCCTTGACTAACTGTCTAAGATTCATGGAACAAAGGTCCAATCTAGGTATGTTCATATGCTCCTAATATATCTTTTTCCAGAATAATCATTATTCTCAATACTTCTAGAATTAGCGTTCATTCTCTTGTCTCTTTCTTTAACAAGATAGATACCCAGAAATAGTTACATGGAAAAAACAATTTTTTCCTATTTTTTATTCTTTAAAATTTGAGGTGGATCTGATTTTTCTATGTAACTTATCTTGGTTGTTGGCGAGGGTCGGAATCAGATTTTATGTGGTTAAAGATTCATGTGTTTATAGCAACATTTATTTAGGTACCCCTAGTTCTTGATAAAAAGGACAAATTTTGTTGTGATTTCAAAAATCATTTTAGATATGTTTGGATCTTCTATGTACCATCTACTACCAACTGCATTCAAAAACAACAATTTGTAGGTGTAATATTTTAGAAAATATGATTACTAAGTACAAAATAATGTCAAAAAACCAAAAGTCATCTTAAAAATATTAAAAGTTAATCAAGCGTATTTTTAGACATGACTAAAAATAATATTCTAGTTATAATATTTCTAGAAATGATATTTCTAAAAATACAACCTAAAGCCAAATCATCGTATTAATGACGATGGTTGCTTTTGTGTTGTTGCTTTTGTATTGCCACTCCTTTACTTGTTGATCTGCAAATGTGATACCCACTTAAATATTTATTGCGTCAAAATACCACTTTCTTAATGGTATTAATCAAATGAAGACTAAATTATAAATTTTAAAAATGTTGAATTTTTTTTTTATATTTTATGAAAGTTATTAAAACAATGGGTTAAATATGTTTTTAGTCCCTTAAGTTTTAGTGAATTTTAGAATTAGTCCCTCTTCGAAACTTTATACCTATTTAGTCCTTCATCTTTAGAAATGTGTGGATTTAGTTCTTCTTACCAAATTTTATGAAGTTTATTTGAAATTTTAAACGCATTTTGTGATAATATTTGAGTTAACATTGAAGCAAAAATGTTTCAAACAGTGTAAATAATTCAAATACTATCATGAAATGCGCTTGAAACGTCAGATAAACTTAACAAAATTTGACTAAAAGGACTAAATTCACACATTTTTAAAGATGAAGGACTAAAAGTTTTGATGAGGGACTAATTCCAAATTTCGCTGAAACTTGAGGGATCAAAAACACATTTAACCCTAAAACAATCTTCAGATAAATAACACATAAAGTGTGTATTATATGATAAATAGAGTTTAATTAATCAATGACTCTGATAAAGACGAGGTGAGTGTCTTAGGAGGATCATAAGAAACACGAGTGGAGCTATTTCTTTGGTCTGGACGACTCGTAGTTTTTACCTTGATTTGAGGAGTTTTTCAAGTTAAAAATCCTGGTGCCTTTATTTGTGATTGTAGTGATTTATTATTATTGCTCTTTGATTGTTGCTCCTCATAGATCCTTGCAAGTTAGGGGAAATTATATCCGCTGAATTCTCTAGAATATTGTTTATGTTGTTGTTTTCCCCATCATTTCTAAGATGGACATGGACCTTCGGTTAAGAGCTATAATCTTAAAAAAACAATCTATCAAGACAAAATACATAAGTCTAAAAAAAATTAAAACATAAAGAAATTTTAAATAAACTACGAAAGAGTCTCAATCAACAACACAAATTAGTACCAACACCCAACCAAATAGCAAAGCAACAAAGCTTTCAAATAGAGGGGAATAAGAGAAGAAAAACCTATAAAATCTCTACTGCAGTAAGAAATTAATATCTCCCAACTTATACCTCGTATTAATGATTCGATCGGTCAAAATGAAGAACAATGTGTTCCGAACCTGCTGTAAAACTTTCAGCCTGATCCAACGGTGAATGAATCCGCAGTGCCAATTTTACGGTGGCAACTCAGTGAAAAATGTGAACATAATTTTCCCTCTACCTCTCCCTCTATGTGCTAGGGTTTTCAGTGTGTTCTGACTCTATTGTTCTGCCTCTCTATTTATTTTGCAGTCCCCTCTCCACTAGGTTAAGTGAGACATGAGCTTCTCAAGTTTTGGGCCTTTTCTCCATATTGGAAGGGAGCCCAATACCCAACAAATCTCCTATTCACAATTATGTGGAGATAATCGCCAAACCGACGATCTCACAATAAACTTCAAACTTCCATCTTGGCAATGCTTTAGTCATCATATCAACACCATTATCATTTATATGAACCTTTTCCAACTCCAACAGCTTAGCACCCGAAACATCATGTATCCAATTATACCTCACATCAATATGTTTGGATCTAGAATGGAAAGTTGGATTCTTACCAAGATGGATAGCACTTTGGCTATCAACGAACAATGAATAGTTATCTTGCCTAAAACTAAGCTCCTACAAGAATTTCTTCAACCATAGCAACTCCTTGCATGCTTCAGTAATGGCAATGAACTCCGCCTCTGTAGTAGACAATGCTACACACCTTTGTAGTCTTGATTGCCAAGCCACAGCTCCCCCTACAAATCTGAGTATCCCACCAAATTAGGCTTATCACCTCCAAAACAAAGCTTCATACAACAGTACCATGAAGATAGCTCAAAATCCATTTCACAACATTCTAGTGCTCTTTACCTGGGTTTGACAAAAATCGACTAACTGTACCAACAACATGTGCAATATCTGGTCTCGTGCACACCATTGCATACATCAAACTACCCATCGCAGATGCATAAGGAACTCTGCCCATATATGCCTTCTCAGCTTCATTTGAAGGATTTTGTTTAACACTCAATTTAAAATGAGTAGCAAGAGGAATGCTTACGACTTTCGCATTTTCCATATGGAATCTCTACGAGACCCTTTTAATATATTGTTTCTTCAACCTGTTAATTTTGGAAACATCTTTCCCAACAATAAGCATGTCACCAACATATAATAACAGGATAATAAAGTCATCATTAAAAAAACTTTTAACAAAGACACTGATGAGTTCAAATTTTTGCCCTCATTTAATATTTAAATTTGGGGATTTAATTGAATTTTCTGTGCTTAAAGATTTATTTAATTAGGATTTGTGATTATTGGATTTATTGAGTAAGTTTGGTAATAATGGCGTAAAAATTGATTTTAGTTGCATAAAATATTATTGGATATTCTAACGTTTGTTAATGCAGCTGGAATTTATTTTTGGTCATTAATAGTGTGGATTTGAAATATTCAAAGTTACAAAATAAGTCCAAAATCAGGAAATTCTGGAAAAGAATAAATCAGGAGCTAAATGCACCCCCAGATTTTATTTGCACACTCCTTCTAAAGTGGACCACCAAAAACCTGTTTTGCACCCCCAATTTTTACTAAGTTGCACCCCTCCTACCACTTAAACTACACTCAACCAGATCACGCCATGTGGCAATCCTCAACTTTTAAAATTAGCCAACCAGAACAAGCCATGTGTCATAATCCTCCACTCACCAAATTGACCAGTCAGATCTTGCCACGTCATCATCTCCTCCATCTCACACATGAAACCCTAACCCTAATTTTCTCCTCTCCTTCCATCACCATGGCAGCCGCCACCCTTACCGGCAGCAAGTTTTCCGACCACCGCGCCACCATCTTCCTCCACACTAGCACCTGCAATGCATCCAGCAATCATGTTCTCCGCAGCGAACTAGTCACGACCACCACATCGGAAACAACACTCACGAATGTCCACCGCTTGAACCTGCACCATTCCAGTAGCTCTGCAACAGCGTACCACCGCATCACACTCCATTCGCGCATCCACTCCATCTCCACTCCCTCGCGAGCACACAGCGAGTCAGCCCTGCACCGTGCGAGTCCTTTCGAGCCTCCATGCGTCAGCCACCACAGTTTCTGTATCTACACCAGAACTCGTCGGAGAAATGCCTACACTAACCTGCAGCCAGAAAACGCAGCAACGTCTTTGCACGGAGCAATCATCACCACCATTTTCGCAAAACCTGCAATGGCAGCACCACAGTTTCAACCTCCATGGAAGCACCGCAACTTCCTTCTTTCAGCCACTGTAGCAGCGAACACAGCAGACCAAATTCGTTGCCAACACCACCACAGTTTCGACGCAGATCTGAAACACCATCAACCACCGCTGCAGATCAAACCAGATGCAAACCGCAACGTGCCACCATTTTTGTGGAGCTAGAACGGAGAAGAAGAGCTCGCCGGAGAAGGTGGAGCAGCCGCGTCGTCACCCTCCATGCCGTCACGCACAGCCAAGGGAGGGAGAAGAGTGTGAGAGTGAAACCCTAATTTTGGGGAGAGACTCTACGCCACGTGTCAGGCTGCTATTGGACAGTCAAACTGGTCAACTGGTCAACACTGGTCAAATGGTCAAAGTCAGCAGTCAACTCTGGTCAAAACTGCAAAAATGGTTAAATAAGAGGGGCAGAATTGGAAATTGGACAGAGATTAAGTTGCTTATTAATTAAATAAAAATTATAGATTTTAGCAACCGACAGATAAAGCCCAAAGTCCAGCTGAAGCCTATATAAAGAGACTTAAGGGAGCAGAGACAACTAACAACTTAGACACTTAGAACTCTCTGGTTTTGGCAGACACCGTCATCCATCACATCTCTCATTCTCTCTTTTCTTTTATTTTCTTTCCTTCATCATATATTATCATGTATTCCATCAAAGCCATGGAGGGCTAAGCTTTAAGGGTTG
>Ga0214544_1010194_pt1 | contig 14026 bp, 10 predicted proteins | sample CNSS3metaG_FD_160074 | JGI IMG/M metagenome (GOLD analysis project Ga0214544, IMG submission 160074) | Root nodule microbial communities from cowpea collected in UCLA plant growth center, Los Angeles, California, USA - CNSS3 | ecosystem: Host-associated > Plants > Roots > Nodule | place: USA...
TAGAGGTGTCAATTTGGCCCAGCCCACAGGGTTTGGCCCTGGCCCATGTGGGCTAGGGCCAAAAAAGCCCACATTGAAAAAAAGCCCCCAACAAAAAAGCCCACAGGGCCAAAAACCCTACAAAAGCCCTGTGGGCCAGGGCCAACCCATGGGCTTTCATCTTCCACATGAAAAATATATTATTTTTTAAAATATATTACTATCTGTGGGACAGGCCCAACGAATCGAACAAGCACGACGACCCGAATAGGTCTAACAACTCGGACCTGCCCGACGACCTCGACAAGAACGACGACTGGAATGGGCCCGATGATCCAAACGGACCCAACAACCCGAACGGGCCCGACGACCCAAACGGGCCCGAATACAGGACAAACCTGACAACACGGATGGGCCCAACGACATGGAAGGGCCCAACGACCCAGACGGGCTCGATGACCTGGACGGGCCCAATGACCCGGACAGGCCCGACGAACCTAACAGGCCCTATGACCCAAACAAGCCTAACGACCCGAACGAGCCTGATGACTCATATGGACCCGATGACCCGGACTGGTCTTACAACCCAGACGGGCCTGACGACCCAGATGGGACCGACGATATGAACAGGCCCGACGACACAGATGGGCCCGACGATCCGAACGTGCCCAATGATCCAAACAGGCCCAAAGACCCCAACGGGCCCGACAACCTGTATGGACCTGACGACCCAAACGGGCCCTACAACCCAGACGGGCCCTATGATCCAGACGGGCCCTACGATCCGAACGGGCCCGAAGACACGTACAGGGCCGACGACCCAGACAGACCCGAAAACCAGGACGGGCCCAACGACTTGGATGAGACCAACGACCCGGACGAGTCCGACTACCCGGACGGGCCCGACACCCAGACGAGCCCAATGAACCGAATGGGCCCGACGAGCCAGACGGACCCGACGACCCAAACGGGCCCAACGACCCAGACATGCCCGATGATCCAGAGATGTCTAACGACTCGAATGGGCCTTGACAACCCGAACGGGTCGTCAGGCCCATCCGAGTTGTCGAGCGCGTTCGGGTCGTCGAGCCTGTTCAGGTCGTCGGGCTCGGGTCGTGGGGCCCGTTCGCATCATCGGGCCGGTTCGGGTCATCGGGCCTGTTTGGGTCATCTGGCACGTCTTTGTCGTCAGGCTCGTCTGGCTTGTCGGGCCCGTTCGGGTCATCGGGCCCGTTCGGGTCGTCTGGCATGTTCGGGTGGTTGGGCCCATCTGGGTTGTCTGGCTTGTTCGGGTAGTCGGGCCCGTTCAGATTGTCGGGCCCGTTCGGGTCGTCGGGCCCGTCTGGGTTGTCGGGCCCGTCGGGGTCGTCGGGCCCGTTCTGGTCGTCGGGCCCGTTTGCCTGGTTGGGCCCGTTCGGGTCGTCGGGCCCGTTTGGCTCGTTGGGCCCGTTCGGGTCGTCTGGCCCGTTTTGATCGTCGGGTCCATACGAGTCGTCGGCCCGTTCGGGTCATTGGGCCTATCTGCATCATTGGGCCTGTTTGAATCGTTGGGCCCGTTCGGGTCATCGTCCCGTTTAGATCGTTGGGCTCGTCTGGGTCGTAGGGCTCATCTGGCTCGTTTGGCCCGTCCGGGTTTTCAGGCCCGTTTGGGTCGTCGGGCCCGTCCATGTTGTCTGGCATGTCCGGGTTGTCAGGCCCATCCTGGTCGTCGGGCCCATCTTGGTCGTCTGGCCCGTCTGGGTTTTTGGGCCCATCCGTGTTGTTTAGCATGTCCGAGTTGTCAAGCCCGTCCTGGTCGTCGGGCTCATCTTGGTCGTCGGGTCTGTCCTTGTCATCGGGCCTGTCCTGGTCATTGGGCTTGTCCGGGTTGTCGAGCCCGTCCGGGTCATCGGGCCCGTTTGGGTCGCTCAACTTAATCTTTGACTCTGGCTTAATGTAGTATTATTTGGGGGGGCTAACCCACCTTAGCCCTAGCCCTAACCCACTAGAGAGGGGGCTTTGAGGGCTGGGGTTTTTTTTTGGCCCCCTCATTTGGGGGCCCCCTAAAAGGGGGCTTTATGAAGAGTGGGCCAGGGCTGGCCCATGGGCTAGGGGCCAAATTGACACCTCTAGTAACATATGCAACTTTAATGCTTGATTGGTTTTTTTAGAACATTTTTAGACATGTATTCCCATAATAACCTCTTTTCGTAATAGTAAGATGCAATGAAGAGAGAAAAGGGAAAAGTGAAAATACTCATTTCATTTTCATATTGCTTTGTAATGCAAACTAATTTGTGAAGTACAAATAGAGTATCATTTTGTAGTCATTCAACCCCTTGACTATTGTTTGGGCTCATAATCATTTTTGGCTAATTAATATATCACCAAATCAAAAGATGCTAGAATTCTCTAAGTTATGTAATTATGCAATATACAACACAACCTAGGTTGATTCCTTAATGACACATTGAATTGTATTATATCTTTAGCGTTTTCCTTATAAAAATTAAGATTGGGGGGTAGGGGTTTAGGGATTAAAAATTATAAATGTAAATTGTAAAACAAGAGTAGATATCAAAATAAAAACAGATCAATCCACAATTTTAAAGAATCAAACAATCTGAAAACCATAGTTCTCTAAAGATTAAATTGAAGTTTGAACCATAAACTGATTTAATCAATCAACTAAACAAATTTATACAGATTAAATCTCAATATAAATCAATCCAATTCATATTAATTGTCAAATTAAGATTCAATCGAGTTGAATTATGTGTTGTATATGATCGAGATCATTTTGACATATAACTAGGGTCATGACGCACAGGTAGAGATCATATCATGATGGGTTAACCATCATCTTCACATCTTGCATTTAAGATTAATAATATATCAATATAACATTATGATACAAAAGTCTTTGCAAGTACCCTACCTTATGTTGGACATAAGAGCAGGAAGGGAACATCTTGATCACACACAAGAACATTTGGCGCTTACCATGGGACGAGGTGGACTTAGAAGATCTTATGGTGTCAACAAGGAATATGGTAAATCAAGAGAGACAACGATAGGGATGAAGCATAATAACAATGATGGAAATACAACAATGCTCTTATAGTTACAATGATAATTGGTTGAGGTTATAAGGAAGAATGAAGAAGAGATCAATACCTCGAGGGAAGAAAATCAAAGGATAAGGTGATAATTGGATGAAACTTTAAATGTTGATCTGATCTCGGCCCTAAGAAAGCTACCAACACCATCCAATGTAAATACTACGAAACATTGTTGATATCATTGTAGTTATGGACACACTATTGAGGAATGTTATGTTTTAAAGATAAAATTGAGGAGTAGATACATCTAGGGCATCTCCATCATTTTGTAAAAAGGGAAGATAAAGATTATCCCAGGAAAACTGAAAGACGTAGCAGAGATGACAATATAGCTACAAAGTCATCATGGCATCAATAAACTAGAGAAAAAAATCTAAGAAGAAGAGTTGTAGACAGTAGTGGGGAGCAAACACACCAAGAGGCACCGCTTTGAGGTGTCATAAACACTATAGCATAAGGTTTTTTCATTTGAGGTATTACCATGTCAAATCATAAGAACTATCTTAGAGTAGTACAAAGTATTAATGTTGTTTCTACAATGCCTAGGAGGAGGATGTCATTGATAACCTTCACGAATGCCGGGTTCCAAGCAATTTATTCTTAACATGGTGAATCTTCATTTTTTTTAAATATCTAATAAATTTGAAAGTTCTGTAAATTTTTTAGAAATTAAAGTTATATAAAAATTTATACTTTTGAATTGTATTTATAAAATTATTATATACATACATACATACATATATATATATATATATATATGTGTGTGTGTGTGTGTGTGTGTGTGTGTGTGTGGTTGTAGGGATTCTAGCTAAGATGTATGTTTGTTTTGATTTTTTTATATTATGAAAAACTTCGTATTACCTACAAAAAATTTCATAAGTTACCTATGAAAAAGTTCATAGGTAAGTTACATACAAAATATTTCATAGATAAATTGAGTATTGGGACGAGTACCTTTCCCACGAATATTTGCATATATAACTTTCTTACACTATATTTCGTAGGTAATGTTCGTAGATAATTTTTGAATCTTTAATTTCGTCAGTAATTATTGATAAATATTTTTATAGGTAATTCATAAGTAAATTACCTACGAATGTGCATTTTCATAGATAACATTATCTAGGAGCTTATTACCTACGAAATAGATTTCATAGGTAATTCATAGATAACATCTATTTACTTACGAAAATTTCTCATTACCTACAAATTATAGATGTAGATAATAACCAAATTTCTTGTAGTGTCCACAAGAAAGAAAAATATGGTGTGTAAATTAAAGAAATCAATATATGGACTAAAACAGGTTGCTAGACTATGTATCTTAAGTTGAATAATACTATTATGTGATATGGTTTTATAGAAAACATTATTGATCGGTGTATCTTCATGAAGGTTACTGAGAGCAAGTTTATAATTCTAGTGTTATATGTTGATGACATTTTACTTGGTACTAACAATATTGTTATGTCATATGAGGTAAAAAAGTTTCTCTTTAGTCACTTTGAAATGAAAGAAATGAATGAGGTATCTTTTGTGATAGGAATACAAATATTTCGTGATAGATCACAAGAACTGTTAAGTTTGTCTCAAAAGGGATGTATTAATAAAGGGCTAAAGAGATTCATAATGGACAAGTGCTTTGCTGAAATAGTTCAAATTCAAAAAGGGTATAAGTTTAGTCAAAATGCAATGCCCTAAGAATGATTTATAACAAAAGATCGTGGAGTCAAATCCTTATGCATCAATGGTTGGGAGTTTGATGTATGCTCCAACTTGTACTAGGCCAGATATAAGTTTAGTTGTTGGAATGTTAGATCGATATCAAAGTAATCCTGATATGGACCACTGGAAAGTTACAAAGAAAGTTCTTAGGTACTTACAAGGCACTAATAAATATATGCTCACCTATAGGAAGTCAGATCTTTTTGAAGTGATTGACTACTCGAGTTCAGGCTACGTTGGATGTGAGGATTCAAGAAAGTCCCATTTTGATATGTTTATCTATTAGTTGGAGGAGAAATTTTTTAGAAAAGTTTAAAACAATTAGTTATTGCTACTTCTACCATGGAGGTTGAATTTGTAGCATGCTTTAAGGCTACTATTCATGCTTTGTAGTTGCGAAATTTGGTCTCAAGTATTGGTATTGTTTACAGTATTGCTAGGCCATTAAGGATTTATTGTGATAATTATGTGACAACTATGTAGTTCTTTTCTTCTCTAAGAATGATAAGTACTCGAAATGTGCAAAACATATGGATTTGAAGTACATATCAGTCAAATAAGAAGCGCATAAATGTAGACTGTTAATTGAGCATATTGGTACATATTTAATGAGATCCATTAACTAAAAGTTTACCATGCAAAACATTTGTTGGTCATGTTGAAAGGATGGTTGTTATGGACAAGTCCTTGTTATAAATGTAATATGATATATATATACATTATTGCTATAATACTCCATTTGTTTGACACTTGTGAATTCAATTACAATTATGTTTTGTTTCATGTATTTATGATTCACAATTAAACCATGATGTATCTTTGAAAAGAAAATAAAGATACATATTTTGTTATAAATTAAAGAGAAAGTGAGGTAGATAATTTGTGATACATGGAAGGAACCATCATCCAATTCAATTATTAAGGAAAGTTGACTTGATAATTTCAGTGAATGGTGTGCACATAAAATTTAGTATTAGATTTTCAAGTCATCACATGAACTAAGTGGGAGAATGTTAAATTATATTAATTTAATATATGGTTCATGTAATTTAAAGAATGAATTTAATATAAAATGTCTAATACGATGATCGTTAAACGGTTAATGTTATTAATGTTATTAAAGTTATGGTTAAAATATATTTTTGGTCCCAATTTTCGTCAAGTTTTTTCAAATAAGTCCTAATTTTGGTTTTGTGTTCAAATAGGTCCTAATTTTTGTCAATATTATTCAATTGGGTCCTCTTTTGTTAATACCGTTTAAATAATTAATGGCCATGAACAATGACTGCCACGTGTCACTTCGTGGTTTTTTTTAATTTTTTTTAATTTTTTTAATTTTTTTTTTAAAATAAAATAAAAAAATCACAAAGTGACACGTGATACGATACTGGGTTGACACATTTAAAAAAATAAAAAAATAAAAAACAAATTCAAAAAAATCACGAAATTACACGTGACAGTCAATGTTTATGGCCGTTAATGATTTAAACGATGTTAGCAAAAAAGGACCCAATTGAACAAAATTGACTAAAATTGGGACCTATTTGAACACAAAACCAAAATTAGGACTTATTTGAAAAAAAATTGACGAAAATTGGGACAAAAAATGTATTTTAACCTAAAGTTATAGAGATTATTTAATGATTTCCTCTCTTCTCACTTCATAAAAGGGCTTATTGGTCTTTTAATAAATAAATAATTATTTTTTAAAATAAAACTAGAGGTTAATAGAGGTTATGAGAAATAGATAATAGACATCTTTCTCTCTCTATGTTCTTTGTTATACTTCTCTATTTTTTGAAAAGAGTTTTTGAAAGCAAGAGACAAAAGTAGACCACATTATCATCATAAGGGGAAGCCATAAAGGAAGCCAGAGAAGCGAAAAAAACGTATTTCTTTTCTACTCAAAATATCATAATGGATCCAAGTAAGATCTTGAACCCTTCTAATAAAATATTTTGCGAGAATCATAGATCCTAAACTTCCTATTAAATAGAGTAGTTTCTCAAATTGATTAGAATGTTTGAAACTACAAGTTAAAAAAAAAATATAAATACGTTGTTCATGTAAAAAAAATTTATGAAAAAATTGTATTTACAAGTCAAACACTTTGAGAACGTTGTGAACAAAATTATGACAAATTCAATGATGACTGTTACAATTTGGGTGCTTTTATTAATTTTCTTTACCATTTTTTTTATACCCTTGGTAAAGTTTACTGCAATTTATATTCTTGCATGTCATATTTCCAATTTTTTAAGAAATTCCACTCCAATCCATCTTGTTCTTCTTCATTCTTCTTCACTATATTTAAATCTTCATTATTCGATCTTTATCTAAAAATACAAAAATACGATTGTTGGTGTAACATCCCATTTAATTAATAAACCAAATTAAAAGGAAATGTCACGTAGAATAATATGTTAAGCAGTCCTAGAGTACAATCACAACTCCGTACAGTAACCAAGGCACACCATGATGCCAAAATAAAACATAGAGGAATAACGACAAAGTTTTCAAAAAAAGAAGCCCAAAGGCCAGACAATACATGGGCCATTACCCTAAAAGAAAAGCCCAATCAGCACAAGAAGTCCAGCCTAGGAAGACTATGCAGCGAATTCATCTCTCCCCTGTTGACCACGATTTCCTCTCGCATCTGCTCCCATCAATAAATTGATGATCATCGCAAAAGTAGAAGAACAACATACAAGTAATCAAACAAGCAAAGGGTAAGCTAGAGCCAAAAAGATTTTCATCATGCAATCAGGTATACACAGTCCAATATACATACAACATCCAAGCATGTTATGACTTTCAAATCAATACACTAAGACTCGACTCGACTCATCCGGATACATATAACCTGGTCGGATTGTGGTGGATACCTCTGCTCACCCCCGAGCTACTCACCCCCGAGCTATGTGTTACAAGTGTTACAATGAATCAATTCCCCCCACACAAGGTTATCCCTTAATGAGTTTCAGGCCTCCTACTACTCTCACCACATGAGTCAGTCCGCTCTAAGTGAGACTAACTGACTCCTTAGAGTGTCAGGATGCAATCCTTACCTTGAATCCTTACCATGTTATATAGATGGGGCACCACCATGGACACCCACTAATAGGGGCCATGAAATTACGTCCCGACCACTGAAGCACGACCCTGAAATCTCACCTAGAGATTCCAAGGAATTATGCACTAACACAAACCAATTATACTCAATCAATCAAGAAAGATTTATCATGCACATAACTTTCATGCCAACCTTTATAACCAAATCCTCATTCATATTCGATGTTGAATCCATTCCAACTCATCATTCCCAATCCATGAATATAGAATTTCACCTCATACCAATACCATGCCATTTTGATACCAACCATTTCATTGAAATCACATGCCAAGATTTATCCAAGCTCATCATTCACAACTCATACACCCTCTTACTCATGCATATTCACTCATCCCATGTTTTAACATAGCAATCCAACTTAACATCACATTATGCAAACAATTTAGAGATTTTAGAAATAAAACTGTAACTTGTTTAAAGCTCAGAAAATTTTTGTATTTATATTCAAATTAAATATGATTGAATGAAGAACCAAATGAAATGAGAACAACCTTAATTGAATAACTATAAAGAAAGTTGTAAACCAAACAAGTAACAAGGTCAATGTTGTCAACAACTAAACTACAGTGATCTTGCGATAAAAACTGCTCTCACTATAGAGTTCCGATTCAAGATCGGACAGGTCAAAGTCAAAAACTATGTGTTAAGGATCAGTTGTTAAAATATCAGCTCGATCCAACGGTTAACGAAGTAGTAACGTTCATTTTACAAAAAGTGTGCAGTGTAGAAAAAGAGTAGCACCACATCAATCAAACATACTCGCACACCATACATTTTTATTCGTCCAACAGCCTCATTCAAGCATCACAGCCATACAAACAGACCAAAAATCGGCAAAATAACTTTAAATACATAAACCCTAGCTTCCCTTACCTGGAAATAAGCTAGCAAGGACTTTGACACCCAATAGCCGAGCACGACAGCTCACGAAACAGATTTATGAACTGAACAAGATAGCGGAACAAATTTTAAAATGAGTTTACTACGAAACCCTAAGTAGAAAATATGAAAATATGCCTAGAGAGGAGAAGTATGAGCTAGAGAATAACTTACATGGAGCAAGAAATGAGGTTGAGCTACTTGACCAAGATTGGGGCTAAACCCTAGCAGAGCCTCTTAGGGAAAAGGAGAGTGTGAGAGTACTGTTTCTGCAAGAATGACATAAGTGAGAGGGGTTTGGCTGCCTTAGGGGCCTTGGACACCCTATGGGCTAGCCCTTAGGCCCATTAGATTAGGGGTAGCCCTTTAAAAATTAGGGCAAAAAAAGAGGGTCTTACAGTTGGAAAGAAATGCAGGAATTTATATCGATATTTCTCTTCATATAAAAAGAGAATTCAGCGAGTTGAACATGTTTGTAAAGTTGATCCATAGCATAAATAGATTGTACATCAACTTTGTGTTAATCCTGGAGTCTTAAGCTAAAATACTCTAATTTAGATAAAAAAAATAGTTGTTTACCAATTTAACTGACAAATAATCTACGCCGAGGTGATTTGATTAATTATAAACCAGATTGAACAAGTACTACTACTAAAAATTCTCATATTACATGAGAATTTTCTTGAAATTTTGTTAAAAATATTTGCAAGAAAAGACTTTTTCCTGCTATTTTTTCTAAGAATTTTAATTGGCAGGTAATTCCTTCGTGAGTAATTATTTCCTAAAAAATTATAAAATTCGCAAGTATTTCATACAAAATTTGTTGTAAAAAGTGTTTTATACAAAATATTTTACAAAAAAATTAGCAACAGTTTCCTACAATTTTCTTTTTCATAACAAAATTTATAAGTATTTCTTACAAAAAAAACTTCAAAACAAAATTGGCAGGAAATATAAGTTTTTTTATTAGTATAAATCAAAATCTTTGAGAAACAATAGTATTAGAAAAATACAATAGAAAAGTATGAATATAATTAAAAAATTAAAGAAAAAAAATTACAATTGAATTCATTTTAATGGGTTACTATTGGTAAATTTATTGTTTTTTATAAAAATAAATATGAAAAAACTTCATAAGAAAAATTAACTATATTATAGATCCATCGTAGATATAAAAACTCGAATAATCTTATACTAAAATATAGTTTTTCTATTTGACTAATAGATTTTTCAGCTTGCTCATGATTCGACATTTTGCTAATTCGACTAATAATCTTTTCGCTTATACTTATAATTGGAATTGTGTATTGTCAGATCTTTTTATACATTAGATATACGACCGACCACATTCAATAATTGAAGATTGTGTATCAATATAGACATTTTGTTGATCTAATTAATAGTTTTTTCAATTATACTGAAGAATGAAGTTGTATAATATTATATCTTTTTATACATCAAATATATAATCGACCTAATGTTCAATATATATAAGAGATATACTGAGATCAAATATTTGGACGAAGACAAACCGATTTAAAGATGTGTCATTTTTAATGAAATTTAGCCCCCACGAATTTAACTTCAAGGTTACACGGTCATATCGTGTTTTATCCCACAAGACTTATTATTCCTTTAAAAATCTCAACATAACTGTATTAAAGTTTATAACAAACATTTGGTTTCACTATTTGGGGAGACTTGGCATGAAATTGAATGCATTAAATACGCTTTTGACTTTAACACATCTCAATTTAGTTAATTTATCGTTGAAAAATCTAGATGTGAATGTAAGTCTCACGTTGAATAAAAAATAAAAAAGTTAAATATTATATAAGAATTTTGTTTTTATAAAAACTCGTTACTTTTAAATTTTAAGATAAATGTGATATGGATATCTCTTATGTATAGATTTGACTCATATTTCATTGTTGTATTTCTTTGGTGATATTTTCTAAAAAAAGACTCATAGATAATCTCAAAATCGATTGTTAGTCTTAATGATTATCTCACATGAATAAGAAAATTGACAACCATATAAGAGAAAAAAAAACCTATAAAATTATTGTCTTAATATTTTGATTGAAAATGATATCAATTCCTTACGTATAGATTAAACTCATGTTTCATTGACATTTTATCTTTCCATAATCCTTCCATCAATTCAAGAATATATATATATATATATATATATATATATATATATATATATATATATATATATTATTGATAATTTATAAAAGATATAGTATTAATATATTTTATCAAGCAAAGAGATATAATCTTAAATTGAAAAGCTAAAAAAATAATATAAAATTAAATACTTTATATGATATTATTTTTTAAAATTGTGTTAAAATTTTCGTTTCTGTTAGTCCCATCAAAGTTATTCTTTACAATACATCCGGGTTTTCGGTCTATACAGAAAACAAAAACAAAAACAAACATGTCTGGTGTTTGGTTTTGGTTTACCTAATCAGAAGTTGAAGAAAGAGGTTAACTGTGATGCTTAATTGCCCTAAAAGAAAGAGAGAGAAAGTATGTGTAGACTTTAGAGACCCTAAAGATTCTTTTCATAGAAGAGTCTTTTATATGGCACACGAGTTCTAATTTTAGCCGTGAAGTCAAGGTTTATAAAACATTGATGAAATATTCTGCAGAACCAGATTTGTCAAAATATGGATGAAGGGTAAGCACGAATATGTTTAAACGTATTATAATAGGGCAGGTAAGAATTTTGACCGTTCAATATTGTCCACTCATAATATAAAACCAAATTAAACCAAATTTCTGATACAGAATTGTATATCTATATCACCTTTTATGCTTCTATATATTCCAATTCATGCAACTTGCAACAAAATTGGGATAGTCTTACTCCAAAACTGTCAGGTTCAGTAAGACAGTGCATGGATATCACGTCAAAGACTTGAAAAGATATTTTGTAAGTAGATTCATAACAAATTGGATGGCTAAATTTATAACTTTATTTTCATCTGTTAAGAAGTTAATAATATTTAAAATCATCTCAATCCAATCTATATATTAACAATTATTTCATCCAAAAATATTCGATTAATCAATAAATAAAAATAATATTTTAAAGCATAAAAAATACAATTTTGAAAAAACAAAGAACTAAATTATGCAAAAAAATATTTAAATATATATTTTTTAGAATATTTTAAAAAGGTAAATTTGAGAAAATCTTTTAGATTAATTTTCATCCAATATTGGATTTTACGAAATAATAAATAAATTATTAACTATTTTTACTAAATTATATATATATATATATATATATATATATATATATATATATATATTTGATGTAATGCTTTTTTACTTGATAATTTTTCTTGTGGGTATAAGGATTAAACATTTTAATTGCTTTACAACCCGTAAACAATATAATAGGATTTGCTTGGTACGATATTTATTAGACAAGAACTTGTGTTTCTTATGATTTTTGAGTTTCCATGTATGATCAAACCTAACATAGGGATAAGTTCTTATTCTCTCCCATCACATAGAGACATAATCTGTAGCTGCAAAAATAAATGGAATACAGTATAAGAAAACATATCTAGAAAGAAAATACAGCACTTAATTGGGGAAAGCCGTCATCAAAGAATAAATAATCATTTGAGTGCTTGACATTGCCAAAATAAGAATTAAAAATATAATTGCTTGATAATTTTAAAGTGATTTTCACTACCTAGAATATTAAGGAGATGTTGAGGCATGTTCAAAATTTAATTTTAATTATATTTTAAATTCTATAGTTATAAAATTGTCTCATGATAAATTGTCTAATACAATAGTAAAACTATGAGTACAAATAAAATGAAAAAGAAAGTAACTCCTCAAATCATTAACAACTAAAAAATAATAAGAACTTGCACACATATTTGACTATACTCTAAAAATGAATATTATGAATTTGATGCGTAATTATTGATATATGTCGTTAACATTTCAAAATGTCTAGTGGTATAATTTTAACAATTTTATAAATAGGGAATATTTAAGTATAATTTATTCTAAAAGAATAGAGTATTTTTGTTATTGGATTTATAAAAAGGATTTAACATATATCGTATAGTTTATATGCACTTTATTCAACCAATTAAGCTTGATTTCCTTCACTTTATTCGTAATATTTACACACTTTAATATGTCTTTTAAAAGTATAATTGTGACACATTGGTGGAATTATTATAGCTCCAACTAGTATTTGGTATATTTAAGATTTTAATTTACAAATAAAATAAATAACAAAAACTAATCCTGATCACGAAAATATGATCCAAAATTAATGTTTTCTAAGTTTGAAGTGAACAATTCTAAGACCCACCTAATGTTAAGGGATGTCACACTGTTCGGCCTAAAGGGCTGGTTCATAGGGTGTCAAGGCCCCTAAAGCAGCCAAGCTCCCTCAATTGCAAGTCATTCTGAAAAATCAGTGCCCTAACTTACCCATTTTCTCTCCACAGAACCTCTGCTAGGGTTTGGAGATCTACCCAAGTTCAAGTGAGCTCAACCTCCGTCTCCCGTTCACGTAAGTTAGTTCTCGAACCTAGCCTTTCTAAGTTGCTTTCGTGGTTTATGTCGGGACTCACTGTGTGAATCCAATCTCCTTTGCTGTGCCACTGTTTCAGTTCATAGATTTGTTCTTGGAGCTACTGGTTTCGCTGGCTTAAGAGTCGAAGTCCAATATTAGCCCTTTCCAGGTAAGGGAATCTAGGGTTTCACGTTATTTCTATTTTATGTGATTAATGTTTTGTGAAATATGAGAAAAGATTAGGGGTTTTTGGTATATTTTTGAGTTTTTCTAATATGCGCAGTTTTAGTAAAATTGACTTTCCCAACTCATTAACCGTTGGATTGAGCTCAAATTTTGACATGTGGTTAATAACATGCCATTTTATGGTTTGACCGGTTGGATCGTCGATTAGATATCTGTAGATTGAGAAATGTGTCACACATTACTGTAATGATTTTGGTTTCGTGATAATAAATTTTCTTGAGAATTTTGGTGTAAGAATTATGGTTGTGGGTTGTGCTTGATTGTATGGAATTGCAAGTACTTAAATGTTGGCACTCATTTATTTGGGATGAATACTATTTTGTGATATATGTATGTCTTGGTATGCATTTATAAAGTATGAGATGAATGAATTTGCATGAGTGATGTGATTCATGGATT
>Ga0214544_1010196_pt1 | contig 14023 bp, 9 predicted proteins | sample CNSS3metaG_FD_160074 | JGI IMG/M metagenome (GOLD analysis project Ga0214544, IMG submission 160074) | Root nodule microbial communities from cowpea collected in UCLA plant growth center, Los Angeles, California, USA - CNSS3 | ecosystem: Host-associated > Plants > Roots > Nodule | place: USA...
TATATATATATATATATATATATAAACAAACGTGTTTAAAACTAGGGGTGACAAAACAGGCTGGCCCAACGGGCCAGCCCGTCAGTCCATTTTGGTCCGTCCCGTCCAGCTTGTCAACTTGACAGGCCAAAGTACGGCCCAGCCCATCCTGGCCCGTTAACCCGTTTTAAAAAAAATATAAAAGTAATTAAAAAGATTAATTTTTATATTATATTCTTTAAATATGTAAATATATAATAGTATTATAATTTAAATCATTAACACCTACAAATTAAGTTTCAATTATTATTTATAATTGAATAATTTAAAGTGTAAATATAATAATTATTTTAATTTATCTAATTAAAAACATTAACTAATCAATTAAAAATTTTAAAAATATTTTATTTGATTAAATATGCCTTTAATAATAATTTATATGTAAATATAAACAAATTATAAAAATTAAAATTAAAAAACAAATTACAAAAGTTTTAAAAAAAATAAAAATAAAAAGAAAAAAAATGGACGGGCCAGCTCGACCCGCTCTGTTAGCCCGTCTAATACGGGACGGGTTGTGATTGTTGGTCCATTTTTGTTTGATGGGCCAGTCCGGCCCGACCCATTTTTTTTGGACCATAGACGGGTCGGGCCAAAACGGGTCAGGTTGGCTCGTTTTGACACCCCTATTTAAAACTGGCATTTCAATAAGCATATAAGGCATGTGATGGCAAACAATAAAGACCCTCTAACTCAATTATCCAGATAAATATAAAGAGATCGAATTCACTATATGCTTGCACTTGTGGTGGCCTCTATTGTTCTGCAGAGCCATTGTCAATGGGTTTCACCCTATCGCGCAAAAGGTTAGCCCGTGATTATCTAAGGCCATTATCCTTCCAAAGACTAGAACCTCCTATTACTCTCACCACTTGAATCAATTTGCTCTATGTGAAACTGACTGATTCTTTAAAGTTTCAGGATGCAACCTTGCTTGAATCCTTATCTAATTCTATACACTACAACACCACCATGAAATCTCGCCAAGAGTCTCATGGAATTACGTCTAACTCATACCATATCCATGACTCTCACACCAAATTCACATGTTATCTCAAAACATCATAATCCCATGCCAATACTCAATCAACCAACCAATTGATGATTTATTTCATACCAAGCACATCAATTTTAGTCTCTACATAGCACATAAAACACATTTGGCATCATACTTTATGCTTTAAGAAATAACCCAATCAACCATGGAAGCAATCAAGTAGGTGGAACAATTTTGCTGTCAATCTCGCTCAAGCTAAAGAGCTCTCGCTCGAGCAACAAGAGTCTCTTGCTCAAGCTAAAAGCCCTCACTTATGCGAGATTGCAAACAGGGAGCACTGTGAGGTTCAACAAGTTATCGGTTAAGTGAGACCTCCTCGTCTAGGGTAGATTAATCTCACTCAAAATTGGAGCTCGTCGCTTGAGCGACAACTCGAGCAAAACCCTAGGCGAGATTTCTGCTATTTTCGCTTAGGCAAGGGTTACTCGCTTGGGCGAAAATAAGTTCTCCCCTGTTCACGCATGCAAACCAGATATCAAGCCAGAAACACAAGCAATATGTTTTCACACAATCACCAACATCATCAAGCATCAAGAACGTGAAACAGACCAAAAATAAGCAAGATATTTTAAAAACGTGCAAAACCCTAGCTTCCCTTACCTCAACACTAGAAAATATACTTACGGGAAGAGAGCTCTAACAAGAACAACACCACAACTCCATAAACAGATTAGAGAGCTTAAAGTATGTACACAAGAATGAGAAAAAGACTCTAGAGATGAACTCAAGACAAAACCAGTGCAACTGAAATGGAAAGGAAGGAAAATGTCAAGTTTTGGTGTTCAACTTACATGGAGGAGGAGTTGTTTGGTTTGTTCAGAGGAGAGAAAGAAGAGCTTCTCTAGCAGAAAGGGAGAAAGAAGGTGAGACATTTTTGGTTTGGGAGATAGAATGAAGGTAGTGAGTAGCTGGAAGGGGGTCCTGGGGGGTAACAAGTGGGCTGACCTTGGGCCCTACGGAGAAGCCTTGATTCTGATCTATGGTTCAATTTTTTGGTAAAGTGGTCATCGATAAATTTTACCAATGGATTTGACGATCTGTCAGTAATTACTGACGAACATCAACACATCAGTAAATATTCATCAATACATATCCGCTGATAATTACCAACGGCTTATGGTCATTGGTAAAATTCGTTGGTAAAAATTGTGACAAAGTCTTCTTCTTTATCCTCATGTTCCTCTTCTCCTTACCATGCCTCCACTTTCGCCATCATCATGTCAACCGCCATTAGCTCCTCTTCTTTCTCTTTCTTTTCCTCCTCTACCTCCGTTAACTCCGACAACCATCATTGTTACACCTCTATGTCACCGTTGCACTTCCATTTCACCACTGAGGCATCATCGTCATTGTCCTTGCGCCACCGCTGTAGTCATTATTGTGCATGTGCTCCGCCACTAGCTTTGACCTCCTACTCGTCCACCTTCTCCTTCTCCTCACCTTTCTTCTCTTCCCCTTATTCCCACCCATCTCCCCATAATATTAAAAAAGAAAAAACCATCAGATTGTGCAGAAAATTTGTCGATTAATTTATCGCTGGATTTACAAATGGAAAAATTTATCGAAGGTTGGAGTTATAATTTATCCAAAAAATTCATCAACGGAACTGACCATTACATACATTACCGTCGGAGGTATTTGTCAATAAATTTGCTGGAGGTATTTGTCAATAAATTTGCTGACGGGTCTAATAATTTAAATTCTAAAATTCATTGGTAATTATAGATTTTTCGACGAATTTATTTTAAAAATTTGTCTAAAATTACAAAAAAAAATTATAGTGATTTTACAATAAGGATCGATCAATTGTGATTGTAATGTAAGGACGAATGATGATCATAAAATGGGCATCCTTCCTAAGCTCGTCCACTACAACCAAAATTCATTGTTTACGTTTAGGGGAATCCTTCAATGAAATCCATATAAACATGTCTCCTTAAACTAGGAAGATGTTGTAGAGAGAAAGTGTTCTTTCATATTTATTTTGTTGACACAAACGAATTTCATCACAAATCATGCACATATAAGTTATATCGGTCTTGCTAAAGGGTAAAAGAGAAATAGATTTCTACTGAGGCCAAGTACTGTTCGACCTTGATCAATACAAAATCCCTTATTATTATATTATAATGTAAATTCTAAACTTATATTATTTATTTATTATATTACAATAAAAATATATTTACTCCACTCATTTATTTATTTTATAGTAATATATTCAAAATATTCATTATTTTACTAAATATTATTATAAATACAGTAGTTAAAATAAAATGCTAACTTATATAATTAAATAAACAAACAAATTAAATATTCAAACTATTAAATATTATTTAACAATATTATAATTCTTAAAAAGAATAATTATCAAAATATTCATTATTTCACTAAATAATATTATAAATACATTAGTTAAAAATAAAATATTAACTTACATAGTTGAAGAAATAAACAAATTAAACATTTAAATTATTAAAATATTATTCAACAATATTCTAATTCTTAAAAAAAAGAAATTGTTGATTTATGTAATTATAAGAAATAAATAAAAATTTATACAAAATAATATAAATATGAGAAAGGATTCTTGTTCAATCTTCTGTCCAAATTGAACTCATTTAACTAAGGTGAATCGATTTAATTTAAGTTGACTTTGATTTTTTTTTTATCATTGCATTTTACATATAATTTTTTTTCTAATTGTTATTTCAATGTGAAGTTTCTTCTTTAGGTTTCACTACTGAATTATGTTGTTTTGTATTTTATTTTTTTTTAATTATAGAATACATCAGATCTTCAAGAAGGTTTTGTTCATTCGTTTTGTCATGAGGTTGATGTAGAAAGGAGCAATCCTTTGTTGTGATTAGAGATGTAAAAAAAATCTGTACTCGCAGGTATTCGTGAATAAAACTCGTAATGAGTAAGAAACGAATATTAAAAATGGATATTCGCTACCCGCAGGTACGGGTATTTTTGATACCCGCATGTTAATAGGGCGGGTACATGTATCATAGTATTCGTACTCGTGGATTCCCGTATCCGCTAAACTTTAATTCACAAAAATACCCTCAGATATATATATATATATATATATATATATATATATATATATATATATATATATATATATATATATATATATATATATATATTAGTAAAAAATATTTTGAGTCTTCATTCAGTAATGGTGGTCGGATTCTTACCCCACATCAGAGTAGATTACTTCCAGATACTGTGGAGGCATTGATGTGTCTCTAAGACTGGTTATGGACCAACATGGAAGGTAATGAAATTAACACTTTTACTTAGATATTTTAATTAAGTGATTTTAGAAAATTTTAATGAACTTCTCATGTTTTCAAACTCTTCTAGATTAAAATTGGACAACATGAAACTTTATACAATGTTGCAAAATGTGGACATTGATGAAGTTAGTAATTTCTCTAATATTTCATTCAAAAATAAACTACAATATAAATGGTTAGTGATTGTTTATTTTTTTGTTTTTTCAGGAATCAATCGGAGAAAGTGGGCTTGTTGATCTAAGCACTAATTATGGTTAAATATTTATTTTTTAAAATATTTTTGTAAATATCTGCGGGTACCCGTGGATACTCGCAGATATGAAAAAAATAGGCGGGTACCCGCATAACGGATACCCGACGGATATAGGTACGGGTACGGGACGAATATTTATCCAACGGGTAGGGTACGGGGGAATTACTACCCGCCCGTACCCTACCCGCCCCGTTGACATCTTTAGTTGTGACTAAGGAAGGATGATCCTTCCAAATTTTTTTATATTTATATAATTTAATAAACAATTCTAAATATATCTTTTAAAAAAATAATATTTTTAATATATTTTATGTATTTAATATTTAAATTCTTTTTTATATATCTATATTTATATTTAAGGAAAAATCCTTCTTTTTATATATTTATTTTTCTATTTAAATTTTAAATATTTTTTAAAAAAAAATTAATTATTTTATTAATATTATTTATGTGATTATTTGTTTAATTTATTTAATATTTAATTTTTTTTATATATCTATATTTATATTTAAGGAAAAATCCTTCTTTTTATATATTTACTTTTCTATTTAAATTTTAAATATTTTTTAAAATAAAATTAATTATTTTATTAATATTATTTAAGTGATTATTTGTTTAATTTAATATTTTTTTATTTGATTATTTTTGTAAACTTAATCATTATAAATGAAGATTATTTATAGTAAAATTATAAAATTATTCATATTTAATTTTATAATTATAATTATAATAATAACAATAATTATAATTTTATTATTTTTTATTATCATAAAAAATGTAAATGTAATGTTTTTACTAGTTTATATACAAATTTTGGGATTATGTCTTTGGTTCTTATTTTTGTTTAAAAATATTAAGTTAGTCCTCCAATTTTTTTAGTCTTAATTTGGTCTCGATTTTTAAAAAATGATGCAATTTGGTACTTTTTTGTTAGATTTCTTGAGTCAGATTAAGATTTTTTCATAAAAATTGAAGTTGTGAATAAGGATGGTTTCCTTTGTTGGTCTAATTGGCATAATCCTAGTGTCAAATTTGATAAAAAAAATGTGTGTTCCGCTTCAAGAAATTTAACGAAAATGATCAAATTGCATCAATATTTAAAAAATCGATACCAAATTTAGAATAAAAAAGCTAGAGGACAAACTTGATATTTTTGGACGAAAAAATAACCAAAAGGGTAATTCAACAAAAATTTTGGCACCCTCAGATTATTGGCCGAAGATCTGCCACTAGATGCAGATTCCCTTGGGTAGCTTTGTGGAGTCATATGAACCAAGTCCATTCTCTATTTTGGATCCCTTATTTGAAGAAGGCATTCATTTTGGCTATAAAAGTAGGGATGGCAACGGGGCGGGACGGGGACGAATTTCGCTATCTCATACTCATTCCATCAAAAAAATTCATCCCTATACCCAAACCCAACGGTTATCAAACCTTTGTCTCATCCCCATCTCCACCGAGTAACGAGTATATGCTTGTACCCATACCTATACCCATTTTCTTACTTTTAAATATTAATTAATTAATTTTTATAAAACAAATTACGGTAAAGGACATAGTATTATCAAATATTCAACATTAAGAGGAAACTTGTTTATTCGATATCAAATATTTAGAAAGAAATTTTAATTGTATATATTCCACATTAGAATACCAAATAAAATCTCATGAAAATTAAAACATTATTAAATTTGCAAACATTAATGAAACCCAGTTGATAAAATTTAAAAATACTTTTTAAAAAATACAAAAGGAAAACAAATATTCAAATTAAAATATATTTTAAAAGTTTGTTTACTTCAATTTTTTAAATTCTAATGAATCTCTTATTTATACACTAATAAAAGTTAGGATACATCACTTGAACAAAATCTCGCAAAAAACAAAGATACAAAGATTAAACTAATAATAATAAAATGGTAAATCATTCCAGAGGTCCCCATTTTTGTAACGAAATTTCAAGTAGGTCCCCCCATTTTTATTTGACTCAATTGAGTTCCTATTTTTGAAAATTCGTTGCAATCAATTCCTTTCCGTTAGTTGTACAGTAATAGTGTTAATTATGTGCCACGTGTCGGCACATGTTTTTTTTAATTTTTTTTAATTTTTAATTTTTTTTTATAATTTAAAAAAAATTAAAATTACCACGTGTCAATCTAACATTGTGCCACGTGGCAGAGACAATGTGATATGGCAGTGGCAGTGCCACGTGTCACTATTGGATGTGAAAATTCTCAATGTAGTCCCTGTATTTGTTATTTTGTCTCAATTTGGTCCCAAATTTTTTAAAATTGAATTGATTTCATCCTTGTATCAAATTTAATTTTTATATAAATTTTACAATGGTATTTTTATTATAGTTGATATTTTTAACAAAATTGAGTTTATTTAAATGTATATTTTGCACTTATATTTATTTAATTTTTTTAAAATATTTATATATCTATAATTTATAGATAAATGTTAGAGTTGCTTTAAAAATAAAAACTTTATAAATTCAAATATAAAATTTTAAATATAAATTCTAACATTTATTGTATGTATGTATCACAACCTCCTGGCTTTGAAGATCACCTCTATCCTAACCATGTTTTCAAATTGAAAAAGGCTTTATATGGTTTGAAACAAGCACCACGACAGTGGTATGAGAGGTTAAGCAACTTTCTTTTATCTAAAGGATATGCTAAAGGTGCTGTTGATAAAACACTTTTCATTAGAAAGCATGCAAGTGATGTAATACTTGTTTAAGTATATGTAGATGATATAATCTGGATCAAATAATAACTCCATGTGTGAAGAGTTTGTTGCAGCTATGCAGTGAGAATTTGAGATGTCTATGATGGGTGAGCTAACCTACTTCCTAGGGCTGCAAGTGAAGCAACTCAAGCATGGGACATTTTTAAGCCAGTCAAAATACTATTTTGATATACTAAAAAAGTTCTAAATGGAGGATTGCAAAGAGGCTGCCACTCCAATTGTTACAAACTGCCTTATGGATGCAGATGAAGCTGGAAACCAAGTTGATTCAACCAAATATAGAGGTTTAATTGGTTCCTTGCTATATCTAACTACTATTAGACTAGATATACAATTTGGTGTTTGCTTGTGTGCAAGGTTTCAATCTAATCCAAAGGAATCACACTTCAAAGCTGCAAAACGAATTCTCAAGTATCTGAAAGGGACAACTAATGTTAGATTATGGTATCCTAATGAATCTAATATTGTTCTTAGTGGTTTTTCATATTCTGACTATGTAGAGTGGAAATTAGATAGGAAAAGCACAAGTGGTACATGCCATCTACTTGGATCAAGCCTAATTTCACGGAATAGCAAGAAACAAGCTTGTGTAGCACTCTCTACAGCTGAGGCTGAGTACATAGCAGCTGGACATGCATGTGCTCAAAGCATATGGTTGAAGCATCAACTTATGGATTATGGTGTAAAGCTAGAGAAGGTACCTCTTTATTGTGATAATACATATGCAATCAACCTAACTAAGAATCCAATTCAGCATTCTAAAACTAAACACATTGAAATCAGGAATCGCTTCATAAGAGATCATATTCAAAAAGGTGATATTGAAATCATGTTTGTGAAAACTGAAAATCAATTGGCGGATTTATTCACTAAACCACTTGCACGTGATAGATTTAATAAGCTTAGAATTGAATTAGGTATTCTTGACATGAAGAATATATGTTGATATCTGTTTGGCTTGTTAATCTTATTAGATCATGTGTGTGTTGCATTTAAAATGACAAAAATCTGAATAATTTGAAAACTGCCAGAATTTCAGTCAGCTAAATTTACAATTTTAACACATAGATTTCATTTAAAATGTCAAAATCTGCATAATTTGTGTTCTAGAACTGTTTCAATCTGTTAAATCTCACAAAACAGCATATATATATATATATATATATATATATATATATATATATATATATATATGTGTGTGTGTGTGTGTGTGTGTGTGTGTGTGTGTGTGATTCAAATTGGTTTGGTGTGAATTTCGTGAAATCTGAAATTTTTAGTCAACTAAAACTGTAAATTTAACATAGATTTCACTTAAAACTACCACTGCACCAAAAATCAGTTTTCTGGTACAGTTTTAGTCGACTAACTCTGTATTTTTATGTGTTAAAATTACTTATGTTGATGTGGAATTGCTTGAATTGATTTTAATTTATTGACCCAGTCAAAGTATGCATCACATGACTATTTTTGGACTGTAGCAGCAGTTGTAACCTATTACATCAGCTAAAATCAAATTTTCAGATTGCATTGACCATAAAGTGCTTTAATTACATGATTTCCAATGAACATGCATTAGATGTGAACTGTTTGTGAGTGGATTATTCATAAACGCATTTGGAAACACATCACTGCATCTCTGATACAGATTCCCTCACATGTAATTGTTGTGATTTCCTGTACTGCATTGAAACCAGAAAATCTGCACAATTTAGTTGACTGATTTTGAAAATCAACATGCTGATTCTATAAATACTTGCATAAGCATCATGCATTGGCATTCTCATTTACTAGTAAGAGCCAAACCTACTTTTCACCATGCCTAGAAGATCACGAACAACCCCCTCAGATGATGAAAGCTCTACCCCACCTACTCCATCCTTTCCAAATGCCATGAATCAAGGAAGGCTTGAGATATGGTTTGAAGGCTATGAAGACAAAATTCAAACCTTCTTGATTGAGATCAATAGGAAGCAAATCATCCTTCCTAAGGTGATTCACATGTCATGGCTAAGGGCAGAAAACTTTGGCAACCTTGAGCAACATCTCAAAGCTCAAAAATTGAAGACTTTCCTTGAGCTTTCTGGTAAGGTGTATCCGGATTTGGTGAAGGTGTTCTATGCCAACCTCAAGTTCAGCAATGACATTCTCAAATCAAGTGTCAAAGGTGTGGAGATGGAAATCACTAGGCAAACATGAAAGGATGTAGCTGGCCTAAGGCAAAGAGGTGTGTAAGTCTCCAAAGGTGAAACTAGTGCAGTGGATGAATTCAACAAGGTGCAATACTTCAACCAATGTGTGCGAAATCAAGGTGATCAAGCTAGAAATTTCCATGTGGGAAGGCTTCGTGTGGAGGAAAGGTTGCTAGCTATGGTGGTGACCAAAATCATCATGCCTAGGGGGAGTAATCATGCAACCTTGAATGAAGGTGATCTTGTGGTGATGTCAGGAAGATCATTTTGAAGGGACCTAAGGTAGGACGACTCTTTCTGCTATGCATCTCGCCTTCCATATATTGTCCTATTTTTTCTCTAGTTTGTGTTGATGATAGACAGCTAAATAAAATGTGGCATAATCGTTTAGGCCATCCAAATTCTCATGTACTTAGTACCTTGTTTAATTTTGGTTCTTTGGGTAATAAAAACTCCCCTATTTCTTTTGATTGTACTACCTGCAAACTTGGTTAAAGTAAAACTTTACCATTTCCTCATAATGCATCTCTAGCAAATCATTCTTTTGACATTATTCATAGTGATGTTTGGTGGATTTCTCCTATTGTATCTCATGCAGGTTATAAGTATTTTGTCACGTTCATAGATGACTACAGTCGATTTACTTGGGTATATTTTCTTCGGTCTAAAGCAGAAGTTTTCTTTGTTTTTCAACGTTTTGTTTCTTTTCTTAAGACTCAATTCTCTGCTCACATAAAAATTTTAAGATCAGATTCTGGAGGTGAATATATGTCTAACGCATTTCAAAGTTTTCTTGAAAATAAAGGAATTATATCTTAGCATTCTTGTCCTTCTGCACCACAACAAAATGGTGTTGCTGAAAGAAAGAACCGTCATCTTCTTGATGTTGTTCGTACTCTTTTGCTAGAATCCTCTATTCCTCTTCGCTTTTGGTGTGAAGCTCTCTCCACTGTTGTTCATTTAATAAATTGGTTACATTCTCCTACTCTCCATAATGTTTCTCCTTTATATAAGTTGTTTGGGTATTTTCCTTCTTACTTTAATCTCCGTACTTTTGGTTGTGTTTGTTTTGTACATCTTGCTCCTCATGAACGTCACAAACTCACTAATCAATCTGTTAAGTGTGCTTTTCTAGGTTATGCTATTAATAAAAAAAGTTATGTTTGCTATGATCTGCAGCATCGTCGCATTAGAGTTTCTAGGAATGTGGTGTTCTTTGAAAATCAACTTTTCTTTCCCTCCTATGTTGCACCATCATCTTCATCTTTTTCCTTTATGCCACATTTTTAGACTCTTCTCACACTGTGGAACGGTTCAAGCCTGGTTTGGTGTATACAAGACATCGTCTTCCTTCTGGTACCCTTCCTGATTCTGCTCCGACACTTGATTTTGTCCCTCTGCCGACACTTGATCCTGTCATATCTGTTCTACCTCATCGTCGGTCCACTCGATCATCAAAACCTCCTGATTGGTGTGGCTTATTTACACCTATTTTTTATCCACTACATTGTTGTCTATTTCTATTCCTTCTAGTTATACCCAGGCTATGGAACATGACTGTTGGAAAAAGGCAATGCAAGAAGAACTACAAGCACTTCAAGAAAATCACACATGGGATATTGTGTCTTGTCCCCCCACGGTAAAACCTATTGGAAGTAAATGGGTGTTCTCTATCGAACTTCAATCTGATGGCTCATTAGATCGCTATAAAGCTCGACCGGTCGCTCTTGGTAATAGACAAGAGTATGGGATTGATTATGAGGAGACATTTGCTCCTGTTGCTAAGATGACTACAATTCGGACTATCCTTGCTATTGCTGCTTCTCAATCTTGGCCATTGCATCAAATGGATGTGAATAATGCTTTTCTTCATGGTGATCTCAAAGAAGAAATCTACATGAAACTTCCCTCTGGTATGCTTCCTTCTTCCTCTTTTGATGTTCATAAACTTCGACATTCCTTGTATGGGCTTAAACAGGCTCCTCGGGCTTGGTTTGAGAAGTTTCGTACTACTCTACTTAAGTTCTCCTTTACGCAGAGTCAATATGACTATTCTCTCTTCTTTCACAAGTCTACCGCCAGTATCGTTCTCCTATTGGTTTATATGGATGATCTCATTATTACAGGAACTGATCATGAGTAAATTACTAAGTTGCAAACTGAGCTCCATGCAACATTTCGCATGAAAGATCTTGCACAACTCATATATTTTTTGGAATTGGAGGTTCATCATAGATCCAATGGCATCTTTTTAAAGCAACAAAAGTATATTCAAGATTTAATCAAATTGGCGAGTTTAGCTGAAACTACATCAGTTGATACTCCTATAGAAGTAAATGTCAAGTATAGGAAAGATGAAGGAGATCTCTTGCCTGATCCCACTCTTTATCAGCGTTTGGTAGGAAGTCTTATTTATCTCACCACTACTAGACCTGACATTTCGTATGTTGTTCACCAGGTCAGCCAATTTATGTCTTCTTCTCGTCATCTTCATTTTGCTGCGGTTCGTCGTATTATCCGATATCTTAAAGGTTCATCTACACGTGGGTTATTCTTTCCCAAAGCCTCATCTTTACAACTTATGGCCTGTAGTGATGCTGATTAGGCAGGATATCCGGATACTCGTAGGTTTACTACCGATTTGTGTATGTTTCTTGGTGATGCCTTAATTTCTTGGAAATGTAAGAAGCAAGATCGTGTTTCTAAATCTTCTACTAAGGCTGAATATCGTTCAATGCCAGCTGCTTGTGCTGAAGTTGTGTGGTTACGTAGTCTTTTGGACCAGCTTGGGTTTTGCCAACCTACATCTACACCTCTTCATGCAGACAATACAAGTGCAATTCAGATTGCTGCAGATCCAGTGTTTCATGAACATACCAAGCATATTGAAGTGGATTGTCACTATATTCGAGAGGCCTTGACCACCAATTTCATCTCTCTTCTTTACATCTCTATTGATCTTCAAGTTGTAGATATCTTTACCAAAGCTATGACTCGAGAGTGCCATCAATTTCTTGTTGGCAAATTGTTGCTGGTTGATTTACCAGCATCAATTTAAGGGGGGATGTTAGTGTGTATAAATATAATTTATTCTGTCTTTAATATATTATTCTATACATTTAATACATAGCTGTTAGGGATTCTCAATTACTCCATGTAAATAGGAAATCTCCTATAATCCCTCCCCTTTATTGAATATTAATGTAAATATATTCTATAGTGTCTATTTAAGAAAAGGGGGTTGCAGAATAAAAGTAAGTCATTCTAAAATACACTTTTGAGTATTGGATTGGAATATGTTTTCATATATCGTGATATTGTGACGGTATATCCAATGTTTTTATCTTCTAAGTCTCCGTTACTGGTTTAAGGATTATATTAGTTGAACATGAAAGACACTTTATCTCATATCTCATAATGTCATGTTATTTGAATCATTATCACAGTTTATAGTCCATATTAATCCCTAACATGTCACAACTTCCCTAAGGAATCAATGTGTCATATTCGCTTGAAAATTTCTGTATTGTAGAGTCCAATTAAATTTTCTTACATTGGTTTCAATCTTAAGATTTTTGCCATTTGCCATAGTAACTTGTAAAGAATTCAAAAGCTTCCATTTTATAACCTAATTTCTTGCTACTAGCTAAGAAATTATGTGTATTGCCTCTGCCAATAAGTATATGCAAAATTTTTCACTTTGTAGCTACCAACGACTCTCATGGTTCTTAAGTAGGTGTTAAATTTCCCTTCACCTTCCTCTTTGTGAAATCCATTAATGATTTCATAATGGAAATATGTTAATTGGATGATGAAGGTATGAGATACCTTAAAAGGATTAGGCTTAGCTGGACCACCATTTTGATTTGGTGATTCATAGAGTTAGAGTTTGGGAAGTGAAAATGCCACCATTACAGTAGTTGGTTGAAACTTTCTCACTAACACTTGGATGTCATGCTTTAATCCTCAAAGAAAACATCTAAGAACATTATGTGTTGGTAGATCCAATTGAGAGACTATGGTGTCAAACAATTTATTGAAAACTTATCCAAATAATGGCAAATAAATTATAATGTAACCCAACATTATACAATCCTTGTTAATCTCTGCATGGCTGACGTCCTACTTATCTGCATAGTCACATAATCTTCTCTGTCACGTAATCAATTTCAAGAGTTATCTTTCATAGTCTTCTTTTGCTACCTACCACGGATTTCGGTAATACTAATAATATTCATGGAACAAACTCTTTGACTTTCTTCAGACAACTCCGACTTAGTCACATTTTGCACCCGGATGAATGCAGGTTGACTTGGAGGAGGAAGAAACACAACATCACTGTTAAGCATAGAAACTACTGTTGCCATTGTGGGTCTGTCTGAAGCAACTTCTTGTACACATAAAAGTCCTATGTGAGTGACCC
>Ga0214544_1010199_pt1 | contig 14019 bp, 12 predicted proteins | sample CNSS3metaG_FD_160074 | JGI IMG/M metagenome (GOLD analysis project Ga0214544, IMG submission 160074) | Root nodule microbial communities from cowpea collected in UCLA plant growth center, Los Angeles, California, USA - CNSS3 | ecosystem: Host-associated > Plants > Roots > Nodule | place: USA...
ATGGCAGAAAATGCAGCTGAAACAGTGGCCTAAATAAACACTAAATTGGATTAAAAGTTGCTAAGTTGACCAAGAGTTGACTTTTTGCATTTTTGCTCTAATATGATAACTATGAAAACTGGTAAAACAAGCACCATGAACCTACTCAACAAGCTTAAAATGACAAAAGGAACCTAAGAAATAACTCAAAACTAAAATCCTACCTAAAACTCAGTTTCACTACCTAAAACCTCCTAAAAGACACTAAAACTAGGCTAAAAACTATGGTTATGGTAAATCACGGGTAGAAGTGGATAGAAACTACCTAGACAAGTTTAAAATGACTTAGGAAAACTTAATCCTAACACACAAGCTGCCTCCGAACATATTTACGCAAAATCACTACCTAAAACCAAGACTAGTCTACTAAATTAAGTATTTTCTATGTGCATGTACTACCCTAACCTATGCAACTTTAATCTAACTATCCACACAAGTTTCTAATGCCAAAACATGACTACAAAGGAACTCACACGACTAAAATCAACAACAACTCGAAATCTAGGTCCTTAACACCTAAAACTACCACTAAACTAGGCTAAAAGTGCAAAAATTTAGAAATTAAGTACACTAGTGCATATAACTATTATAAAACTAATTGGACAAGTTCTAATTAACAGAAGAAAGGTGGAGAAAACATCACAACTCAGAATTAACAAGGAAATTCGAGTTTGCCTAGTCAAAACTCAAAAAATGAACTAGAAAATTGCCAAAATGAGCTAAGGCTACCAAATTAGCAAAGGAATTGTTAAGCAATGATGCAAACACAATCTAATTTGTATAAGAATGATGAAAACTTAGGCCAAAGTGAGGAATAAGATGGCACACGAAAATTCATATGTGGAGGCTAACTTTATGCATAAGTAGTCTACCACTCACAACTTAGTTAATGTTTTTCTCATTGAATTAAAAAGACTAACTTTGTGGCTTACTTTGATGCAGAAACAGTGATCCCATGGCAGAAAATGCAGCTGAAACAGTGGCCTAAATAAACACTAAATTGGATTAAAAGTTGCTAAGTTGACCAAGAGTTGACTTTTTGCATTTTTGCTCTAATATGATAACTATGAAAACTGGTAAAAACAACACCAAGAACCTACTTAACAAGCTTAAAATGACAAAAGGAACCTAAGAAATAACTCAACTAAAATCCTACCTAAAACTCAAAGTTTCACTACCTAAAACCTCTAAAAAGACACTAAAACTAGGCTAAAAACTACGGTTATGCTAAATCACGGGTAGAAGTGGATAGAAACTACCTAGACAAGTTTAAAATGACTTAGGAAAACTTAATCCTAACACACAAGCTGCCTCCGAACAGATTTACACAAAATCACTACCTAAAATCAAGACTAGTCTACTAAGTTAAGTATTTTCTATGTGCATGTACTACCCTAACCTATGCAACTTTAATCTAACTATCCACACAAGTTTCTAATGCGAAAATATGACTACAAAGGAACTCACACGACTAAAATCAACAACAACTCGAAATGTAGGTCCTTAACACCTAAAAGTACCACTAAACTAGGCTAAAAGTGCAAAAATTTAGAAATTAAGTACACTAGTGCATATAACTATTAAAAAACTAATTGGACAAGTTCTAATTAACAGAAGAAAGGTGGAGAAAACATCACAACTCAGAATTAACAAGGTAATTCGAGTTTGTCTAGTCAAAACTCAAAAAATGGCCAATGGAAAGGACCAAAACCAAAAAAATATGATAAATAATGAATGAAGATGCTAGCTAGCTAAATCAGATCATTAATTCCAATCACAAACATATCAAAATTCACTACTTTTCACGTTCAAGTTTTCCATTCACCAAAACAATGCAGTCCAAAATACATGCATCTATATACATTGGTTAGTTAAAATGAAGTCTATCTAAACAATTATTAAAGATTGGTGATGATAATTATCATAAAATTAAGCTTCAAACCAGCAGCACATGCTCTATCATTCAATTCCATTCAATTCGGATGCACTGCAATAGGAAGAAAAATGAAAGGAAAATGGGTGTTACCTCCAAGACAGCCCAGCAGCACCAAAACCAGTGGTTCCCCCCACAATCAGAGCACCTCGACGGCCGGAATCCTCAACGGCCGGAGCAGTACCAAACAGAGCACCCTCACTCACACGGAAGCCCAATTCGAATTCCTCTCGCCACAAAAATGGAAGCAACTATCAGAAAAAAAATAATGGGTAAGGATGAATTAAAAGCTTGGATTATTGCTCGAGCAACAAAACCCTTACCCTGCTTCTCCCGACGTCAGAGCGGATCCTCAAACTCGAACTCAAGCCACCGAAAGCGTTACTGGAAGGAGGTCGTCACGGCGGCGATTGGGAGAGGGATTGCGACGGCAGTGGCAGCAGCAATGGGCGGCAACAGCAGCGATGACTTCAATAACGCGTTTGGAGAAGAAGAATCGAGTTTTGCAGTGGGTGACGGCAGCGACACCGGAAGAAGGCCGTTACGGCGAAGATTGGAAGTGGCACGACGGCGGTTCAGAGTGGCGAAAACGGCGCAACGCAAGTGGCGCATTCTCAGTGCGTTTTGGAGGAGACGAGTTTCACGAAATGGGGGGAAAGGGTTTATGATTTTTTTATGTTTAATTCGCAAACTTACCGATGGACTAATCCGTCGGTAATTGCATGAAAAATTTACCGACGGATAAATCCGTCGCCAGCTGTCTCTTGTGTTATTACCGATGGACAAATCCGTCGGTATTTTTCCCACTTAAGTTCCGTCGCTAAATCCGTCAGAAAATTATCATTACAGACGGATAAATATCCGTCGGTATTTGTCCGTCAGTAATTAACAGATTTCTTGTAGTGTAAGACTTTATTTTTCTACTAGTTTTAATATAAGTTTATTATGATCTTTTCAAGGACTTTATTTTTCCACAACTTGAAACTAATTCTCTTCCTCCAAGATCAAATTCAACTTGAATAAATTCATCTTTGTTCCTTTCCAATGGTTACAATTCGTGGAGCACTTTCCTTGCAAACACTACCCACCCTTAATATGTAATAATAAATAATTACATGCGTTGTGTTTTCCGAATTTGCTTCTCATCAGCAGACAAAATGCATAATAAAGCAACAAGCTTCCTTTTCAAACATGGCAGTTGGTGTGTTTCATTCACATGCTTATCCTTTTGTTCCAATAAAATGACATCACAAACTATAGATGAAAAAACATTGACAAATAAATATTCCATCATATTTTTCTCTATTTCCATTTGTTTTTCTTCATTTTCCCTTCCTTTTGAAGTTTTTATTGCTTCTTGTACTACTCTTTCTTTTTCTATTTTCTCCTTCAGCTTACGTTGATCCTTATTGATTTATCTTGGGGTCATAAAATTGAACTTCATTTTATGTCCCTCATGCCTCAAATACAAGGAACGTTCATCAAGATTGAGTGTTCTGAAACGAAGCCATCTCCATCCCAAAAGAAGATGACAAGAGTCCATTGGAGCAATATCACATAATACTTCTTTCACACATTGCCTTGTACTGAAATTGATCCATTCATGATTCAGATGAAAGGTTGATGGTAACTGGAGTTTCTCCACCAATCTTTGGCTCACAACTTTGTTGTCGGTTTCGTAATCGAAAACAATTATACCTAAGTGGTTGGCCTTCAATATAACACCTTGTATAAAGAACTTCCATTCCTATTCCAAATCACGATATAGGGGCTGTGAATACCAAATGATGTGAATCCATAGGGTTGGATTCGTTTTACTAATCTATCAAGTTTGGAATGCTAAATAAGCAAGAAATTTGAGAAATTATTAAAAACGCGAAAATGGAAACACATAAGAAGAAGGAACGGAAATTGATAGACATCACAGTTCCAAGAATAGAAGATAAGCCTAAGACTTTAAGCAGACAAAGGGATAAAGGACCTTTGATGAAACTCAGAAATTTTTGAACGACTCAAGAACATAGGAGAATCACTCTCACTAAGATAGAAGAGTAAAACTCTTATATTTTCTGAACAAAACTCAACTTGGTTTCATTGATGAAAATGGTTCAGCTTATATAGCAGCTTCAACCATAAGAATTACAAAAGACACATAAATTTCAATTACAACCCAGTTCAAGCTATTAATGTTCCACTCAAGCTAATAATGATCCACTACTTAATGGTTGATTTTAACTGAAATGAAGGCTACCAAATTGTCATCCACAAACTTTCAGCAAAGGTCCTCTTGATCTTCCAAAGGCTGGTTCTTAAGTTGGCAAGTGGACCATTATTACAACTTGAAAATAAACAAAACTAAAGCCCATTAATTGGTTAACCCAAAACACAATTTCGTCAACCAATTTTACAAAGCATTGAGCCCTTATTCAAATAAAAGAATTTGCATCAACATGGCAATTCACATCATACCCTCCTTCTTCGAGAGGATTCGTCCCGAATCTTAAGACTTTATTTTTGTACTAGTTTTAATATAAGTTTATTATGATCTTTTCAAGGACTTTATTTTTCCACAACTTGAAACTAATCTCTTCCTCCAGGATCAAATTCAGCTTGAATATATTCATCTTTGTTCCTTTTCAATGGTTAGAATTCGTGGAGCACTTTTCCTGCCAACACTACCCACCCTTGATATGTAATAATAAAAAATTCCATGCGTTGTGTTTGCCGAATTTGCTTCTCATCAGCGGACAAAATGCATAATAAAGCAACAAGCTTCCTTTTCAAAAATGGAAGTTGGTGTGTTTCATTCACATGCTTATCCTTTTGTTCCAATAAAGTGACATCACAAACTGTAGACGAAAAAACATTGACAAATAAATATTCCATCATATTTTTCTCTACTTCCATTTCTTTTTCTTCATTTTCCCTTCCTTTGGAAGTTTTTATTGCTTCCTCTACTATTCTTTCTTTTTCTATTTTCTCTTTCAGCTTACGTAGATCCTTACTGATTTATCTTGGTTTCATAAATTTCAACTTCATTTTACGTCCCTCATGCCTCAAGTACAAGGAACGTTCATGAAGATATAGAGTTCTGTAACGAAGCCATCTCCATCCCGAAAGAAGATGACAAGACTCCATTGGAGCAATATCACATAACATTTCTTTCACACATTGCCTTGTATCGAATTTGATCCATTCTTGATTTGGATGAAGGGTTGTTGGTAACTGGATTTTCTCCACCAATCTTTGGCTCACAACATTATTGTCGCTTCCGTAATCGAAAGCAATTAAACATAGGTGGCCTTCGATATAACACCTTGTAGAAAAAACTTCAATTCCTATTCCAAATATAGATAAGGAGGCTCTAAATTCAAAATAAGTGAATCTAGAGGGTTAGATTCATTTTATTGATCTATCAAGTTTGGAATGCTGATAAGCAATAAATTTGAGAAATTATTTAAAACGCAAAAATGGAAACATATAAGAAGATGGAACGGAAATTGATTGACATCACACTTTCAAGAATAGAAGTAAAGTCGAAGACTTTAAGCAGACAAAGGGATAAAGGACCTTTGATAAAACTCAGGGATTCTTGAACGACTCAAGAACATTGGGGAATCACTCTCACTAAGATAAAAGAGTAAAACTCTTAGATTTTCTGAACAAAACTCAACTTGCTTTCATTGATGAAAATGGTTTAACTTATATAGGAGCTTTAACCATCAGAATTACAAAAGACACATAAATTTCAATTACAACACAATTCAAGCTACCAATGATCCACTCAAGCTAATAATGATCCACTACTTAATGGTCGATTGTAACTGAAATGAAGGCTACCAAATTGTCATCCACAAACTTTCAACAAAGGTCCTCTTGATCTTCCAATGGCTGGTTCTTAAGTTGGCATGTGGACCATTATTACAGCTTGAAAATAAAGCAAAATTAAAGTCCATTAATTGGTTAACCCAAAACACAATATCGTCAGCCAATTTTACAAAGCATTGGGACCTTATTCAAATAAAAGAATTTGCATCAACATGGCGCATTAGTCATCCTTCATTTGGCCCATATGCAATTCACATCATACCCTCCTTCTTCGAGAAGATTCGTCCCGAATCTTAAGACCTTATTTTTCTACTAGTTTTAATATATGTTTATTAGGATCTTTTGAACGACTTTATTTTTCCACAACTTGAAACTAATTCTCTTCCTCCAAATCAAATTCAACTTGAATTTATTCATATTTGTTCCTTTCCAATGGTTGCAATCCGTGGACCACTTTTCTTGCCAACACTACCCACCCTTGATATATCATAACAAATAATTCCTTGCGTTGTGTTTATCGAATTTGCTTCTCATCAGGTGACAAAATGCATAATAAAGCAACAAGCTTCCTTTTCAAACATGGAAGTTGGTGTGTTTCATTCACATGCTTATCCTTTTGTTCCAATAAAGTAACATCACAAACTGTAGACGAAAAAACATTGACAAATAAATTTTCCATCATATTTTTCTCTACTTCCATTTCCTTTTCTTCATTTTCCCTTCATTTTGAAGTTTTTATTGCTTCCTGTACTATTCTTACTTTTTCTATTTTCTCCTTCAGCTTACGTTGATCCTTACTGATTTATCTTTGTGTCATAAATTTCAAATCCATTTTACGTCCCTCATGCCTCAAATAAAGGGAACGTTCATCAAGATTGAGTGTTCTGGAACGAAGCAATCTCCATCCCAAAAGAAGATTACAAGAGTCCATTGGTGCAATATCACATAATACTTCTTTCACACATTGTCTTGTACCGAATTTGATTCATTCTTGATTCAGCTGAAAGGTTGTTGGTAACTAGAGTTTCTCCACCAATCTTTGGCTGACAACATTGTTGTCGCTTCCGTAATGGAAAGCAATTAAACATAGGTGGCCTTCGATATAACACTATGTATAAAGAACTTTCATTCCTATTCGAAATCTAGATATGCAGGCTCTGAATACCAAATAAGTGAATCCAGAGGGTTGGATTCGTTTTACTGATCTACCAAGTTTGGAATGCTAATAAGCAAGATTTTCGATAAATTATTTAAAACGCGATAATGGAAACATATAAGAAGATAGAATGGAAATTGACAGACATCACACATCCAAGAATGGAAGATAAGCCTAAGACTTTAAGCAGACAAAGGCATAAAGGACCTTTTATAAAACTCAGGGATTCTTGAATCACTCGAGAACTTAGGAGAATCACTCTCACTAAGATAGAAGAAATAAAAATCTTATATTTTCTGAATAAAACTCAACTTGCTTTCATTGATGAAAATGGTTCAACTTATATAGGAGCTTTAACCATCAGAATTACAAAAGACGCATAAATTTCAATTACAACACACTTCAAGCTACCAATGATCCACTCAAGCTAATAATGATCCACTACTTAATGGTCGATTGTAACTGAAATGAAGGCTACCAAATTGTCATCCACAAACTTTCAACAAAGGTCCTTTTGATCTTCCAATGGCTGGTTCTTAAGTTGGCATGTGGACCATTATTACAACTTGAAAATAAAGCAAAATTAAAGCCCATTAATGGTTAACCCAAAACACAATTTCGTCAGCCAATTTTACAAAGCATTGGGACCTTATTCAAATAAAAGAATTTGCATCAACATGGCGCATTAGTCATCCTTCATTTGGCCCATATGCAATTCACATCATACCCTCCTTCTTCGAGAAGATTCGTCCCGAATCTTAAGACCTTATTTTTCTACTAGTTTTAATATATGTTTATTAGGATCTTTTGAACGACTTTATTTTTCCACAACTTGAAACTAATTCTCTTCTTCCACAATCAAATTCAACTTGATTTTATTCATCTTTGTTCCTTTCCAATGGTTGCAATCCGTGGACCACTTTTCTTGCCAACACTACCCACCCTTGATATGTCATAATAAATAATTCCATGCGTTGTGTTTGTCGAATTTGCTTCTTATCAGCAGATAAAATGCAGAATAAAGCAACAAGCTTCCTTTTCAAACACGGAAGTTGGTGTGTTTCATTCCCATGCTTATCCTTTTGTTCCAATAAAATGACATCAAAAACTGTAGAAGAAAAAACATTGACAAATAAACATTCCATCATATTTTTCTCTACTTCCATTTCTTTTTCATCATTTTCCATTCATTTTGAAGTTTTTATTGCTTCTTGTACTATTCTTTCTTTTTCTATTTTCTCCTTCAGCTTACGTTGATCCTTACTGATTTATCTTTGTGTTATAAATTTCAAATCCATTTTACGTCCCTCATGCCTCAAATAAAGGGAACGTTCATCAAGATTGAGTGTTCTGGAACGAAGCAATCTCCATCCCAAAAGAAGATGACAAGAGTCCATTGGTGCAATATCACATAATACTTCTTTCACACATTGTCTTGTACCGAATTTGATTCATTCTTGATTCGGCTGAAAGGTTGTTGGTAACTAGAGTTTCTCCACCAATCTTTGGCTGACAACATTGTTGTCGCTTCCGTAATGGAAAGCAATTAAACATAGGTGGCCTTCGATATAACACTATGTATAAAGAACTTCCATTCCTATTCGAAATCTAGATATGCAGGCTCTGAATACCAAATAAGTGAATCCAGAGGGTTGGATTCGTTTTACTGATCTACCAAGTTTGGAATGCTAATAAGCAAGATTTTTGAGAAATTATTTAAAACGCGATAATGGATACATATAAGAAGATGAAACAGAAATTGACAGACATCACACTTCCAAGAATGGAAGATAAGCCTAAGACTTTAAGCAGACAAAGGCATAAAGGACCTTTTATAAAACTCAGGGATTCTTGAATCACTCGAGAACTTAGGAGAATCACTCTCACTAAGATAGAAGAGATAAAAATCTTATATTTTCTGAATAAAACTCAACTTTCTTTTATTGATGAAAATGGTTGAGCTTATATAAGTGCTTTAACCATCATAATTATGAAAGACACATAAATTTCAATTACAACACACTTCAAGCTACCAATGATCCACTCATGCTAATAATGATCCACTACTTAATGGTCGATTGTAAATGAAATGAAGGCTACCAAATTGTCATCTACAAATATTGAACAAAGGTCCTTTTGATCTTCCAAAGGCTGGTTCTTAAGTTGGCCTGTGGACCCTTATTACAACTTCAAAATAAAGCACAATTGAAGCCCATTAATTGGTTAACCCAAAACACAATTTTGTCAGCCAATTTTACAAAGCATTGGGCCCTGATTCAAATAAAAGAATTTGCATCAACATGATGCATTAGTCATCCTCCATTTGGCCCATATGCAATTAACATCATACCCTCCTTCTTCGAGAAGATTCGTCCTGAATCTTACGACTTTATTTTTCTACTAGTTTTAATATAAGTTTATTATGATCTTTTGAAGGACTTTATTTTTCCACAACTTGAAACTAATTCTCTTCCTCCAGGATCAAATTCAACTTAAATATATTCATCTTTGTTCCTTTCCAGTGGTTGCAATCCGTGGACCACTTTTCTTGCCAACACTACCCACCCTTGATATGTAATAATAAATAATTCCACACGTGTTCGACGAATTTGCTTCTCATCAGCAGACAAAATGCATAATAAAGCAACAAGCTTCCTTTTCAGACATGGAAGTTGGTGTGTTTCATTCACATGCTTATGCTTTTGTTCCAATAAAATGACATCACAAACTGTAGAAGAAAAAACATTGAAAAATAAATATTCCATCATATTTTTCTCATAGTTCACTTTCTTTTTCTTCATTTTCCCTTCCTTTTGACATTTTTATTGCTTCCTTTACTATTCTTTCTTTTTCTCTTTTCTCCTTCAACCTTCGTTGATCCTTACTGATTTATTTTGGTGTCATAAATTTAAACTTCATTTTATGTCACTCATGCCTCAAATCAAGGGAACGTTCATCAAGATTGAGTGTTCTAATATGAAGCCACCTCCATCCCAAAAGAAGATGACAAGAGTCCATTGGAGCAATATCACATAATACTTCTTTCACACATTGCCTTGTACAAAATTTGATCCATTCTTGATTGGGATGAAAGGTTGTTGGTAACTGGAGTTTCTCCACCAATCTTTTGCTCACAAAATTGTTGTCGCTTCCATAATCGAAAGCAATTAAACATAGGTGGCCTTCGATATCACACCTTGTATAAAAAACTTCCATTCCTAATCCAAATCAAGATAGGCGGGCTTTGAATACCAAAAGATGTGAATCCATAGGGTTGGATTTGTTTTACTGATCTATCAAGTTTGGAATGATAATAAGCAAGAAATGAGAAATTATTTGAAACGCGAAAATGGAAACATATAAGAAGATGGAAAGGAAATTGATAGACATCACACTTCCAAGAATGGAAGATAAGCCTAAGACTTTAAGCAGACAAAGGGATGAAGGACCTTTTATAAAACTCAAGGATTCTTGAATCACTCAAGAACTTAGGACAATCACTCTCACTAAGATAGAAGAGATAACACTCTTATATTTTTTGAATAAAAATCAACTTGCTTTCATTGATGAAAACGGTTCAGCATATATAGGAGCTTTAACCATCAGAATTACAAAAGACACATAAATTTCAATTACAACCATCTTCAAGCTATGAATGATCCACTCCAGCAAATAATGATCCACTACTTAATGGTTGATTGTAACTGAAATGAATGCTACTAAATTGTCATCCACAAACATTCAGCAAAGGTCCTCTCTATCTTCCAAATGCTGGTTCTTAAGTTGGCATGTGGACCCTTATTACAACTTAAAAATAAAGCAAAACTAAACCCATTAGTTGGTTAACCCAAAACACAATTTCGTCAGCCAATTATAAAGCATTGGGCCGTTATTCAAATCAAAGAATTTGCATCAACATGGCGCATTACTCATCTTCCATTTGGCCCATATGCAATTCACATCATACCCTCCTTCTTCTAGAAGATTCGTCCCGAATCTTAAGACTTTATTTTTTTACTAGTTGTAATATAAGTTTATTATGATTTTTTGAAGGACTTTATTTTTCCACAACTTGAAACTAATTCTCTTCCTCCAGGATCAAATTCAACTTGAATATATTCATCTTTGTTCCTTTCCAACAGTTGCAATCCGTGGAGCACTTTTCTTGCCAACACTACCCACCCTTGATGTGTAATAATAAATAATTCCATGCGTTGTGTTTGACGAATTTGCTTCTCATCAGCTGACAAAATGCATAATAAAGCAACAAGCTTCCTTTTGTGTGTTTCATTCACATGCTTATCCTTTTGTTTCTGTAAAATGACATCACAAACTGTAGAAGAAAAAACATTGACAAATAAACTCTCCATCATATTTTTCTCTAATTCCATTTCTTTTTCTTCATTTTCCTTCCTCCTACAGTTTTTATTGCTTGCTTTACTGTTCCTTCTTTTTCTATTTTCTCCTTCAACCTACGTTGATCCTTATTGACTTCTCTTGGTGTCATAAATTTCAACTTCATTTTATGTCCCTCATGCCTCAGATAAAGGGAACTATCATCAACATTGAGTTTTTTAAAACGAACCCATGTCAATCCCAAAAGAAGAGGACAAGAGTCCATGAGAGCAATATCACATAATACTTCTTTCAGTCATTGCCTTATACTAAATTTGGTTCATGCTTGATTCGGATTAAAGATTCTTGGTAACTTGAGTTTCTCCACCGATCTTTGGCTTGCAACATTGTTGTTGCTACCATAATCAAATTCAACTGAACATGGATGGCCTTCGATTAAACACCTTGTATCATGGTCTAATGGGACCAAACTGTAATATGCAAATCTGTTGAAGGGTTCAGATGTGTGATCTCTGGCGAATCTTCTCTTACTTCGGAGGGGTTCCGAGGACGGCGTAGGGGGACTTGCAAAAGACGGCGCAAGGGGACGGCGCAAGGGGACCTACAGTGTGCTATTTATACCTTTTTACTGTGGATCCTACATGAAATGGGCTTTCTGGCCCAATATTCCCTTTTTTGGCAATTTCTGGATCCAATGGTATGGAGAGAAATTACCAGGAAGTCCTTCGAGGGTTCACGGTATTCGGTATTCGGCCATGAAGATCTTCATGGAAGGGTACTTCTTGTTTCTCTTGACCATTTAAGTGGTAGTTGGACTAAGGTTGCTCGTCTTTTGGACTTTGGTGTAGAACAAATAGTCTGGAGATAGGTACTTAGTACAGAGTATGCGACTTAGGGAATTGTTGGTAGTCACATACTTCAGAGGAGAGTATAGGGTATGCGGCCCAGAGGGTTGCTGATGCTCACACACTACAGTGCAGGATATCTAATACAGGGTATGCGGCCCAGGGGGTTACTGGTGGCCGCATACTGCAGGGGAGGATATCTAGTACAAGGTATGCGACCCAGGGGTTGTTGGTGGCCGCATACTGTAGGGCAAGATATCTAGTACAGGGCATGCAGCCCAGGGGGTTGCTAGTGGCCACATACTATAGGGGAGGATATCTAGTACAAGGTATGCAGCCCAACGAGTTGTTGATGGCCACATACTGCAAGGGAGGATACCTAGTACAGGGTATGCGGCCTAGAGGGTTACTAGTGGCCACATACTGCAAGGGAGGACATCTAGTATAGACTATGCGGCCTAGAGGGTTGCTGATGGCCGCATACTGCAAGGGAGGATACCTAGTACAGGGCATGCGGCCTAGAGGGTTGTTGGTGGCCGCATACTACGGGAGAGGACATCTAGTGCAGGGTATGTGACCCCGAGGGTTATTGGTGGCCGCATACTATAGGGGAGGATACCTAGTACAGGATATGCAGCCTAGAGGGTTGCTGGTGGCCACATACTACAGGGGAGGATATCTAGTACAAGGTATGCAGCCCAAGGGGTTGCTGGTTGCCGCATACTGCAAGGGAGGATACCTATTACAGGTTATGCGGCGTAAAGGGTTGTAGGTGGTCGCATACTACAAGGGAGACATCTAGTGCACGGTCTACGACCCAGGAGGGTTGCTGATCGCCGCATGCTGCAGCGGAGGATACCTAGTATAGGGTGTGCGGCCTAAAGGGTTGTTGGTGGCCACACACTACAGGGGAGGACATCTAGTATAGACTATGCGGCCTAGAGGTTTGCTGATGGCCGCATACTACAGGGGAGGATACCTAGTACAGGGTATGCGGCCTAGAGTGATGAAGGATTGACCCCAACCAAGGATGGAGGCACATGCTTAAGAAGACTATGCATGTTTAGAAAGGAAGTTCACTAATCCTTCATCCCTTTCATTTGTATTTGTTATTCTTGATTCCCTAAGTTGACTTAGTTGAATCAATTTTAGTTGACTTGTTGACCTTTGACAAGGTTTGACTTGTTGACTACAGTTGACTTGACTTAAGCCAACATTAAGGAAGAAGACATTAAAGTAACTCAACAAGTCCTCATTAACTTTTCAATTGGAAATTTTAAAGATGAGTTGTTATGTGATGTTGTGCCTATGGAGGCAACTCATATTTTGCTAGGTAGGCAATGGCAATTTGATAGAAAAGTCTTTTATGATGGTCATGCTAACAACTATGCTTTCTCCTTCCAAGCCAGAAAGTTCACACTCCTACCTCTCTCACCCAATCAAGAAAATGAGCACAAAAATAAAGTGAAAGATAAGAGAAAAGATGAAAAAGAAAAAGCGCAAGTTACCTCCAAAGTGTTACTTGCCTCCAAAAAAAGATTTCCAAAGCAAGATGGAAATCACCATTCTTCCTTCTCTTCCAAGGCTCAAAAGGAAGACCCAATGCCCAAGCATGAGACGAAGAATGGTCTAGAAAATAGGGATGGCCTAACCAAAGCTAGGGGTAATACCCTTAGAAAGGATGGAACAATAGCTCATAAAAAGGAGGTTCAAATCCTCCCCCAAATCAAGTCAGGCTCCATCTACAAAGGCTTAAAGAATTTGTGGTCAAATTCTCTCCAAGGAGGGGCAGATGATGAAGGATTGACCCCAACCAAGGATGGAGGCACATGCTTAAGAAGACTAAGCATGTTTAGAAAGGA
>Ga0214544_1010201_pt1 | contig 14017 bp, 14 predicted proteins | sample CNSS3metaG_FD_160074 | JGI IMG/M metagenome (GOLD analysis project Ga0214544, IMG submission 160074) | Root nodule microbial communities from cowpea collected in UCLA plant growth center, Los Angeles, California, USA - CNSS3 | ecosystem: Host-associated > Plants > Roots > Nodule | place: USA...
CGCGGGCTCGAAACACAACAGGAGAAGTGACATGGCTAACATCGGTTCCTTCAAGAAGGTCGGCAACGATTTCCAGGGCGAGATCGTCACCCTGAGCCTGCAGGCCAAGGGCGTCCGCATCGTCGCAGAGACCAACCGCTCCAACGACAACGCTCCCAGCCACCGCATCCACGTGGGCCGAGCCGAGATCGGGGCCGCCTGGTCGAAGCGCTCCGAGGAGGGGCGCGACTACCTCTCGCTCAAGCTCGACGATCCTTCCTTCAACGCTCCGATCTATGCGAACCTGTTCGATGACGAGGGCGGTGAAGGCTACACCCTCCTCTGGTCGCGGCCGCGAAAGAACGGCGACTAGGAGCGCCCCACCAAGCCCCGTCCGGTCCGCCGGGCGGGGCCTTCGCGGCTGGCCTGAGGCAGCTTGCGATTTACCTCTCGGTCAAGCTCGACGATCCGAACTTACCGGCCCCGATCTAAGGCCTCGCTCGTGAAGATCGAAGGCGGCGAGGGCTTCACCCTGATTTGGTCCCGCCGCAACGGCGACTTGTCCCTCCGCGATCACCAGCCGGCTCCCCGGAGGCGACCGAATCCAGCGGGTATGAGTTTACTGTCGATTTTAGACGGGAATCTCAAGGTACTCAAATGTCGCCCCGGCGGCTGCCCCATATACTTCTTGAACATTGCCGAGAAGGTAGCGAGGGATTCATATCCGAGTGTTTCGGCCAACGCATTGATAGGGACGCAGGATCGCACTTCCTTCAACGCCACACCAACTGGAACTGTTGGACCCGTCTGCCGAACGTCATTCCTCTCTCACGTTCAACCTGGCGACGCAAACTTTGTTTGCTCATCACGACGACCTCTGCTCAATCGGCGTGTGTTCATCGGTTTCCGGGTTCTTCGAGCATGATGTAGGCGATCCGCTTCAGCGACGGATCCGCCGGCATTGCCACATAGAGGCAATCCATTGTCGCTTCGCTCAATTCTCAATCGGCAAGTCGGCAACGCGGGAATGTCGAGTCCCCGCCGCGTAGTTACCTCCAAGATCGTGAAGATGAACCAAAAGAGAAGCCTGGCGATCAGTCCCGCCGTTTACTCTCGATGAAATGGGCTTCAGGATAGGCTCAAGTTCGGCGAACGTCGTGTTACCAATTGCAAATCCGCGCAAATTTTCCTGCACGATTTCCTTGCCGAGTAGTTCTCGAACTCGCTTCTCCAATCCTCGAGGCAAAAACAGAAGCAACTGCTGCTCCTGCGGTCCCGGCGCAGGGATGAGTAGCGCAGTCCCCGAGGGTGCCGAAAATCGCATCCCCAATATTCGGCATCCCCCTCCGAGAACTTGCTTCTCCATGATGACCGCACACACGCCGGCCTAGCCAAGCGTAGTGCGCTGTCCTCCTGGAGTCCTCAAATGCCCGATCCGACGGCCGGTCTTCCCCCGCGCTTCCTGCGTACGCCTGAGGCCGCGCGTTATCTTGGCCTGTCCGGCCGCACGCTCGAGAAGCACCGAACGTACGGTACTGGACCGACGTATCGAAAGATCGGCGGACGTGTTGTCTACGCCGTTGATGACCTGAAAGCATGGGCCGACCGGGGTGCCAAGACGTCGACCTCAGACCCCGGGAAGGGGACCGTGCTGCCGGCCAAGAAGCATCCCGCGCTGCGGCCATATGCGGGCCAGGAACGTCGCTGATTGCCGCGTGAGAGCAGTGACAATGCGGCGCAAACACCATTCCGAGCGCGAGCAGCTTGAGCTCTTTCGGGCGCTGCCTGGAGATCTCGCACCCCGCGATGCGCAGGATCTGATGGCTTATCCGTTCTTTTCCCTGGCAAAGACCAAGCGGATCGCGCCGATCGATTTCCGCGCGGGTGCTATCGCAATTCGTGTCGAAGCCGTACCGGAACACGGCATGGCGACCATCTGGGATGCTGACGTTCTGATCTGGGCTGCGTCTCAGATCGTCGAAGCCCGCGATGCCGGCCTGAAGACGTCGCGCCTGATGGCTGCAACGCCTTATGAGATTTTGACGTTCGGGGGCCGCGGCACCAGCGCGCGTGACTACGACCGACTGAAGGCGGGCCTCGACAGACTTCAGTCAACGACCGTGCTGACGTCGATCCGTCAGCCGACAGAACGGCGACGGCACCGCTTCTCCTGGATCAACGAATGGAAGGAGACGGCCGATGCAAATGGTCGGCCATTTGGGATCGAGCTGATCCTGCCGGATTGGTTCTACGCTGGCGTCATCGATGACGCGCTCGTGCTGACGATCGACCGCGCCTATTTCGAGCTCACGGGCGGACTTGAGCGGTGGCTCTACCGGCTCGTGCGCAAGCACGGTGGACGCCAGGGTGGCGGCTGGAGCTTTGATCTTGTGCACCTCCATGCCAAGTCCGGCATCATCTCGCCGCTCAAGCACTTTGCTTACGACGTACGTCAGATCGTCCAACGCCAGACATTGCCCGGCTATCAGCTCGTGCTCACGCGAGACCGGAACGGCTGCGAGCGACTGAACTTCGCCCCTCAACCTCTCGATCGCTTAACGGCGCGCTTGCGCCGCCGCGGTCTCATTCCAAATTCGGAGGACAATCTGTGAATCAGCTCGTGCTATCGGGGACCGCAACCCTCGTGCTATCGGGGACCCGATCCTCGTGCTATCGGGGACCGGAATCGAGCTTAAGAGCTTGTTTCTCCGCACTTTCCGGCCGCTCTAACTTTACTAACTGGAAATCCTTCGGATTTCTTCTAACGGACCAGGTGGAAAGCCGCGTTGGCGGCGCCCGGAAACGGAGGTCCGTCAGTCTAGCTCGCCCTTGCGGGCAACGCACACTCTCCACCGAGCCCAAGCTCACGGCCGCCAGCTCCAGCGTCGGGGAGCCGTGGCATGAGTGATCTCACGGAAGTGGAAGTGTTGTGGCTCGAGAAGCGCATCGAAAACCGCATTCGGTTTGGTCGTATCGTCGAGGAACGGAAGCTTGATCGCCATCGGCGTGTCCTGTCATTCGCGCCAGGCAGCATCTTTGCTTTCGTCCGGTGGACCTCCAACGACTTTGGCACGGTCATTTCGCGCATTGACATCTTGCGCGCGGTCGCACCGGGACAGCGCTGCTCGACTATCCCTTATGTGACACCCGGCGGAGAGATTCTGCTGCGTCTGTCCGGCTGGCCGAAGGTCGAGCGCGTGCTGCAGATGATAGATGCCGTTGAGGCACTCGGCATTGATCCGGCCGATGTCGCGCCTGATCATTGGCATCACGTTCATAATCGTCTGTCGGTCAACGAAAACCCGCGCCCGTATACGAAAGCCCGCCACCAGGCCTGGCTTCACCGGCAGAGGGTCATGCGATGACGGGCCGCCCAATGATGCTGGCCGTGACGATTGGGGCCGTTGCTGCGCTCGCTGCGACGATCGTCCTGGAGCCGCTTCCGCTTTACATCTGGAACGCATCCGCGAGCGTGCCGATCGGTCTCTACCGCCTCAGACCGGCGGACCAATTCCAGGTCACTGAATTGGTCGCCGTGCAGCCGCCGGAGCCGCTCGCGACCTTTCTCGACCTTAACGGCTATTTGCCCATTGGGGTCCCCATGCTTAAGCGGATCCTGGCGCTGCCAGGGCAGACGGTCTGCAGAATCGGGCTCACGATTTTGGTCGATGACATTGCAATGGGCGAGGCACGAGACCGCGACGGACGCGGCCGGCCGCTGCCGAAGTGGCAGGGCTGCCGCGTCGTCCGAGACGACGAGCTCTTTCTCATGAATTGGCAGTCCGTCGACTCTCTTGACGGCCGGTATTTTGGATTCTTGCCTGCGTCGGCGGTGATCGGCCGTGCGCTGCCCGTGTGGACGTGGGAGGAGTGATCGTGCGTGTTCCACGCTCTTATTCCGCCATTCCTCTGTTCGATCGATCCCGGGACCATTCTTCCGTCTCGGTCGATGTCTGCAAGGCTGGCGCCACCGCGACAGCACGCTTGGCTCAGTTGGGCCCGCGCGTTTGTTCTGCCGTACCCCTGATTCTTCTTTTGACTGCGTTCGACAGTGCTGCTTTGGCCCAGAGCGGATCAGCCGCCCGGCCGGCGATCAGCCAGACCGCTCACTTATTTGCCGGCTTCATCAATGAGGCCTCACAACGCTTTGCGATTGCACCGAATTGGATCCGATCAGTCCAAAGCATCGAGAGTGCTGGTGACGTGCACGCCAGATCGCCAAAAGGCGCAATGGGCCTGATGCAAATCATGCCGGCGACTTGGGCGGAACTTCGCGAGCGCTACCATCTGGGAAACGACCCCTACGACCCGCACGATAACATTTTCGCCGGCACGGCTTACTTGCGCGAACTGCTCGATCGGTATGGCTCCCCTGGCGTGTTTGCCGCGTACAACGCAGGACCATCCCGCTATGAAGAGCATCTCGCGGGCGGCTCTCTGCCAGACGAGACGCGCGCATATGTCGCAAAGCTTGCAAATCTGCTTGCCATCGACCTGCCGCCGAGATGGACGTCCGGCGGACAGTCATCAGCAGCTGCGACGTTATTCGTCACGCGATCCGGTCTCATGCAAACGCGCGATCGGTTGCTGGCGCTCATGCCGTTGAGCGGTGTCACGACCGCAATTGCGGAGGGCGATGTTTCGCCCATAGTTCCCCGGCCAATTGGCGTGTTCGTCGCTCGATCGGGTTCGGGAGTATCGCCATGATCAAGTGTGTGGGTTCGCAGGGCTTCGTGTGCTTCACCATGCAGGTGGCGCGTGCCGATGGCGTATGGGCGATGCCTTCGGCCCGCGCTCTACTCGTCGCTTCGCTCCTCACCGAGCCACCCTTCGGGTGTCTCGGCCCTTCGGGTAACGATCGCTATCGCAAGCGCTCGGAAGCAGTGGGCGCTTCGCAAGTTGGCTGCCGAGTCGCGGCGGCTCTTTCGGGAGCCGGCGACCGGGAGACCACGACGGCAGGACGGCGAGATAAAAGGGGCTCGCCGGTCGAACTCCAAGCCATTGGCATGGCTTGGGTTCTGGCGTGCCGGTCGGTCGGGGCGCGTGCCGCGCCTTGCGTTTTCAGCAATCTAATCAAGGACATTTTCGGCACTGTGTGCGCTTTTGATCGTCGGGAGGCCCTGCGATGAGCGTGGGCGACAGCGAGCTGCGAATTCGGCCTGGACGCATTCGTAATAGCCGCGCGCCGAAGCCCAAGAGCTTCATCAATCAGGTGCTGCGGGCGGCGAAGAAAGCCGGACACACCTCGGGTCAGACCGTAGCTGGCGGGCGTTCGGCGGCTTACGGGCGTTCCACGTTTGGCCGCGGGCGCCTCGCCTTTAGCCGCGCCAGATTGTTCAGCCCCACGCGGCGCGTTCTAGTGAAGGCGCGCGTGGTTCGTCACAAAGGGCGCGCCTTCCGTTCAGCACCACTGACCGCTCACCTCTCATATCTGAAGCGCGACGGCGTGACTCGGAATGGTGAGCGGGCCGAGATGTTCGATGCCGGCGGCGACCATGCCGATAGCGCGGCTTTCGCAGAACGGTGCAACGACGACCGGCATCATTTCAGGTTCATCGTCTCGCCGGAGGATGCCGGCGGCATGACTGACCTGAAGGCCTTCACCCGCGACCTTGCCAAGCAGATGGAAGTCGACCTCGGCACGCGGCTGGATTGGGTCGCTGTCGATCACTGGAATACCGACAACCCTCACGTCCATCTTCTCGTTCGGGGCGTGGACGAGGAAGGGGCGGATCTCGTGATCTCCCGCGACTATATCAGCCAGGGCCTGCGCTCTCGCGCCGAAGAGCTGGTCGCCATCGAACTGGGTCCAAAGCCGGAGCACGAGATCCGCAATTCGCTGGAGAGGGAAGTTACGGCGGAACGATGGACGCGGCTCGATCGGGAGATCCGGCTGGCGACAGATGAGACCGGCTATATCGATCTTCGCCCGGAGGATCCCGGCAGGTCCGATCCGGAGATCAGGCGCCTCATGGTCGGTCGCCTTCAGCACCTGGAGAAGATGGGCCTCGCCGCATCCGCGCTGCCTGGGGAATGGATGGTTGGGCTCGAGGCTGAGCGTAGCTTGCGTGACCTCGGTATGCGCGGCGACATCATCAAGACCATGCACCGCGCCTTCACCGAGCGTGGGGAAGCGCGCGGCGTTGCCGATTTCGTCATCGAGGGCGGGCAGCCGACATCCCAGCTTGTCGGACGACTGGTCGACCGGGGACTGCATGACGAACTGACCGGCGAGGCCTACGCTCTGATCGACGGAACAGACGGACGGGCGCACCATGTGCGCTTTCGAGGGCTCGAGGCTTTCGAACATGCACCGCCGGCCGGCGGCATCGTCGAGGTCCGATGCTTGGGTCAAGCCGGCGATCCGCGAGCGACCGTGGTGCTGGCGACCCGTTCCGATCTCGATCTCGGTGGGCAGGTCACCGCGAAGGGGGCTACCTGGCTCGATCATCGGCTGGTCGAACGCGCCCCCATGCCGCTCGCCATGAGTGGATTTGGCCGCGAGACTCGCGAGGCCATGCAAGCCCGTACGGAGCATCTGATCCAGGAGGGTCTGGCGCGGCGGCAGGGCCAACGCATCATCCTGCAGGGCGATCTCCTGGACACGCTGCGCAGACGCGAACTGGACGAGGTGGCAGCAAAGGTCTCAGCCGGCACCGGCCTGCCTCGCGTGAATGCCGGCTCCGGGGAGCACGTGGCGGGGACGTATCGCCAGCGGCTGACGCTCACCTCTGGACGCTTCGCCATGATCGATAGTGGGCTCGGCTTCCAACTCGTGCCCTGGTCGCGCGAACTCGAAAAGAAACTCGGCCAACACGTCACCGGCGTCGTGAAGGACGGCGGCGGCATCGAGTGGGGCTTTGGTCGGAAGCGCGACCTCGGTCTCTAGCAATCTCTACAATTCAGTTGCGGAAAGAGGTTCGGGATGTCCGGAACCAAAATCCTCTGGGGGCAGGTGATCGTTGTCGGCCTGATCGTCTTGCTGGCGATCTGGGGAGCAACCGAGTGGACAGCTTGGCGACTTGCCTACCAGCCCGAGCTTGGACAGCCCTGGTTCGAACTGTTTGGCTTCAAGTTCTATTATCCGCCGATCTTCTTCTGGTGGTGGTTCGTCTACGACGCCTATGCGCCGCAGGTCTTTGTCGAGGGTGCCTTCATCGCTGCATCGGGGACCTTCGTTTCGATCGCGGTGGCAATCGGCATGTCGGTCTGGCGAGCGCGCGAGGCTAAGAATGTTGAAACCTATGGTTCTGCGCGCTGGGCTGATGCGGAAGAGATTCGAGCGGCCGGACTTCTCGGTCCGGATGGTGTCGTGCTGGGCAAGCTCGATCGCGACTACCTTCGCCATGACGGGCCGGAGCACGTATTGTGTTTTGCACCGACCCGGTCCGGCAAGGGTGTTGGGCTCGTCGTTCCTTCGTTGCTGGCTTGGCCTGGCTCGGCCATCGTGCACGACATCAAGGGCGAGAACTGGCAGCTGACCGCGGGCTTTCGGTCGCGGCATGGCCGCGTCCTGTTGTTCGACCCGACCAACCCGAAATCCTCGGCTTACAATCCGCTGCTCGAGGTTCGACGCGGGGAATGGGAGGTTCGCGACGTCCAGAACGTCGCCGACGTCCTGGTCGACCCCGAAGGCTCCCTCGACAAGCGGAACCATTGGGAGAAGACCAGTCATTCGCTCCTGGTCGGCGCTATCCTCCATGTCCTCTATGCCGAGGCGGACAAGACTTTGGCCGGCGTGGCGGCCTTTCTGTCCGACCCGAAGCGGCCCATCGAGGCGACGTTGAAGGCGATGATGACCACGCCGCACCTTGGCGAGCAGGGTGCGCATCCCGTGGTCGCTTCGACCGCGAGAGAACTGCTCAACAAGTCCGAGAATGAACGCTCCGGCGTCCTGTCCACCGCGATGTCGTTCCTCGGACTTTATCGCGATCCCGTGGTGGCCCAGGTGACCCGCCGCTGTGACTGGCGGATCGCCGATCTGATCGCCGACCTCCGTCCGACTACGCTTTACCTCGTCGTGCCGCCCTCCGATATCTCGCGGACCAAGCCGTTGATCCGCCTGGTGCTGAACCAGATCGGCCGGCGCCTTACCGAAGATCTGCACGCCCGCGACCGCCGGCATCGCGTCCTGATGATGCTTGACGAGTTCCCGGCGCTGGGGCGTCTTGATTTCTTCGAGTCCGCGCTCGCCTTCATGGCGGGGTATGGCATCAAGAGTTTCCTCATCGCTCAGTCGCTCAATCAGATCGAAAAGGCCTACGGTCCCAACAACGCGATCCTCGATAACTGCCATGTCCGGGTCAGCTTCGCGACCAACGACGAGCGGACCGCCAAACGTGTGTCTGACGCGTTGGGTACGGCGACCGAGATGCGCGCGATGAAGAACTATGCCGGTCACAGGTTGAACCCATGGCTCGGGCACCTCATGGTCTCGCGCCAGGAGACGGCAAGGCCGCTCTTGACCCCGGGTGAGGTCATGCAGCTTTCGCCGATGGACGAGATCGTCATGGTGGCAGGGACGGCGCCGATCCGGGCGAAGAAGGTCCGCTACTACGAGGATAGGCGATTCACTGAGCGGGTTCTGCCGCCGCCCGATCCAGCGACGGCCGGCCGATCATCGCGAACGGACGGATGGTCAACATTTGGAGCGCTGAAGCCAGCGTTGCTTCCAACCAACAAAGGACAAGCAGACGAAGATACCGCGAATAGCGGGCTCCGTCGTGAGCCCGAACTTCCCGACCACGTTGCGATCGCCAAGGAAACGACCGAACCAACGCCGGCAGAGGAATTTGCCGCCGTTCTTGACGACGACGAGGACGCGGTCCGCCAGTCCCGGCTCATACGCCAGCAGATGCGCGGTGTCGCGCGTCAAGTCGCCATGGATCCCAATGACGGTATGGAGCTTTGAGGCAATATGCGCGACCGGATGAACGTCTATTTTCCGCCAGAGCTGCTGAAACAGATCTCGGAGCTCGCCGATCGCAAGAAGCTTTCCCGGTCTGCCATCGTGGAAGCTGCGGTCGCTTCGTTTCTATCGCCGGACGGAGCGGACAGGCGGGAGGCAGCGTTCACCCGGCGCCTCGATCGGCTGTCGCGTCAGATGCAGAGGCTGGAGCGTGACGTTGGTTTGACGGCCGAGACCTTGGCCCTCTTCATTCGGTTCTGGCTGACCATTACGCCACCGTTGCCCAACGATGCGCAAGCGAGCGCGCAGGCCAAAGGCCGGGAGCGCTTTGAAGGATTTGTCGAGGCGCTTGGGCGTCGCTTGCAAAAGGGCCAAAGCTTTCTGCGCGAGATTCCAGAAGATATCCGCCGTCAGGAACCGGCCGAAAAAACTGATTGAACCATGTAGGCAGACCATTTCGCCGGTCCCTCTTTTTCTACGCCAGCCTACGATTGCAGCAATTTGGCCAATCCCACAAAAAGCTGGACGCGCTATCGGCTCCAATGAGTTGAGGAGCAAGAAGGGCCAGCATGCAAGTTTCAGGGGCATGGCGTCTCACCGCGCGCGTATTTCTCCCGTTTGCTGCTGGTTACTATCTCTCTTATTTATTTCGAACGATCAACGCTTTGATCGCCAGTCATCTCAGCTCGGATACCGGGGTTGGTTCTGCCGATCTCGGGTTGCTTACGTCAGTCTATTTCCTTGTTTTCGCGGCGGCTCAGATCCCCGTCGGCATATTGTTGGACCGATTTGGTCCGCGTCGCGTCCAGAGTGTTCTGCTCTTGCTCGCGGCCACGGGCGCCGGATTGTTCGCAGTATCAACCGGCTTCCTGTCCCTTTTGATCGCGCGTGCAATGATCGGGCTTGGCGTGGCCTCGGCGCTGACGGCAGGACTGAAGTCCATCGTCCTTTGGTTCCCTAGGGAACGAGTTGCCTTGCTGAACGGCTACATGATCATGCTGGGATCACTTGGAGCGGTGACTGCTACGGCTCCTGTCGAACACCTACTCGGTTGGATGGGGTGGCGGCAGCTCTTTGAGATTCTGGCGGCCGCCACCGGTGCGACGGCCATTCTCATCTATGTCGTGGTGCCCGAACGAGGCATTGTGCCATCGACAACGCGCGCCACCCTTGGCTCCGTTTTTGCTGATCGTCGCTTCTGGCGAGTGGCCCCATTTTCGGCGACTTGCATTGGATCAGCCTGGTCTCTGCACGGACTGTGGGCATCACCATGGCTGACCGACGTGGAGGGGCTTGATCGCGCGAGTCTCGTAAGACAACTGTTCATAATGTCGCTCGTTTTGAGCTGCGGCGCCTTGTTGTTTGGGATGACCGTCCATTACGTCAAACGAAGGGGCATCGGGACGGAGACGGTATTAGCGACCGTTGCGGTGCTGTTTGTCGCAGCCGAGTTAGCTTTGATCCTGCGAGTGCCTCTGCCGTCCATCTTGCCCTGGTCCGTTGTCGCAATAGCCGGGGCGGCAACGGTGGTCAGCTTCGCGGTAATAGCAGATTACTTTCCGCCGGAGCTTGCTGGTCGTGCCAACGGCGCCCTAAACGTCTTCCACTTTGCTTGGGCTTTCCTGGCGCAATACGTGACAGGCCTGATCCTTGAGCAATGGACCGCGATCGATGGTCACCGGCCGGTCCAGGCCTATCAAGTCGCGTTCGGCCTCAACGTGGCACTGCAGATCGCGGCCTTGGCCTGGTTCGGGCTGCCTTGGCGCCAATCCGCCGCCTCATGGATGAGTTCAATTTCTTTCTTTATGCCTGCTAGTATCTCCGACGCTGTTGAGTCAGTTGGCCTGTATGAGAATTCGATCGTCCTCCTGCCTGCTGATGACGATGCGGAGTGGTGAACAGCAGTTCGCGCTGAGCCAATGCGACTGGGTAGCTGTCAAATACTAGCTTTCAGTCTTTCTTTTTCTACGACAATCTACGATCACCGAACCCGCTGGTTGCGCCAAGTCCGTCGGTGCCTTTTCTAATCATCCCCACATGAGGACGTTCGTTGGACGTCCTCATTCGGTGGGGGCGAACAGTGGTAATCCATTCCATTCAGTCGGAAGCGAGTTCGCGCGGTGCGCGAATGCTACGCAGCGCGCTCGGCTCCGCGATTGCCTGCTACCTCGAAGACGAAGCAATCATCGAGGTGATGCTCAATCCCGATGGGCGGCTGTGGATCGACCGGTTGTCGACCGGCCTGATCGACACTGGCGAAACTCTGTCGGCCGCGGATGGCGAACGGATCGTTCGCCTGGTTGCGCATCATGTGGGGGCCGAGGTGCACGCCGGCGCGCCACGGGTTTCGGCCGAACTGCCTGGTACAGGCGAGCGCTTCGAAGGCCTCTTGCCTCCGGTCGTTGCAGCACCGGCCTTTGCTATCCGCAAGCCCGCCGTCGCCGTGTTTACGCTCGACGACTACGCCGCCAAGAAGATCATGACCTCAGAGCAGACCAGGATCCTGAAGAACGCGGTCGGAGCACGGAAGAACATCCTCGTCGCCGGTGGGACATCGACCGGCAAGACAACATTGACAAATGCACTCCTGGCCGAGGTGGCGAAGACCTCCGATCGAGTGGTGTTGATCGAAGACACCCGCGAGCTACAGTGCAGGGCGCCCAATCTCGTTGCGCTGCGGACCAAGGACGGTGTGGCGACGCTGTCGGATCTTGTCCGCTCGTCCCTCCGACTGCGTCCTGATCGCATCCCGATCGGCGAAGTCCGAGGTGCCGAAGCACTCGACCTCCTCAAGGCCTGGGGCACCGGCCATCCCGGCGGCATCGGCACCATTCACGCGGGCACCGCGCTCGGTGCGCTGAGGCGACTCGAGCAACTCATCCAAGAAGCCGTCATCACGGTTCCGCGCGCTCTGATCGCCGAGACCATCGACCTCATCGCCGTGCTGGTGGGACGCGGCGCTGACCGCCGCCTCGCTGAGCTCGCCACCGTCTCAGGGCTGGATGCCACCGGCGACTACAGCCTTTCAACAGCAGGAGACTGATATGCGTCAGCAATTTCGCTTTCTGCGAGGTGCATCGCTGGGACTGTTCGGCATCGTTGTTTTGGGAGCGGGGCCGGCATGGGCGGCTGGCTCGAACATGCCGTGGGAGCAGCCGCTCAATCAGATCTTGCAGTCTGTGGAGGGGCCGGTCGCAAAGATCATCGCGGTCATCATCATCGTCGTGACCGGCCTAACGCTCGCATTCGGGGATTCCTCGGGCGGTTTCCGCAGACTGATCCAGATCGTGTTCGGTCTGTCGATTGCGTTTGCGGCCTCAAGCTTCTTCCTGTCGTTCTTCTCCTTCGGCGGTGGCGTGGTGATCTGATGGATGAACCTGTCACAGGCTTTGTTGTGCCTGTTCATCGCGCACTCACCGAGCCCATCCTGATGGGCGGTGCGCCACGTTCGGTCGCCATCGTCAACGGCACGCTTGCGGCAGCCTTAGGGCTCGGACTCCGGCTCTGGATCGCGGGCCTTGTTCTCTGGTTTATCGGACACATGGCCGCAGTCTGGGCCGCCAAGCGCGACCCCGCTTTTGTCGATGTGGTGCGCCGACATCTGCGCATCCCTGGTTATCTCAACACCTGAGCTCTCGGTCATGATGAACCTTACCGAATATCGCCATTCCAATGTGCGGCTCGCCGACTTCCTGCCCTGGGCCGCCCTCATCGACGAGGGAATCATCCTGAACAAGGACGGCTCGTTCCAGCGGACGGCGAAGTTCCGGGGGCCTGACCTCGACAGCGCAGTGCCGGCTGAACTTGTCGCGGTCGCCGGCCGTCTGAACAATGCCCTCCGCCGCCTGGGATCCGGCTGGGCCGTGTTCGTTGAGGCGCAGCGCCATTTTGCAGGAGCCTATCCTCCGAGTACCTTCCCGGATGTCGCATCCGCGTTGGTCGACGCGGAGCGCAGAGCTCAGTTTGAAGAGGCTGGCACCCACTATGAGTCGAGTTATTTCCTGACCTTCGTCTACCTGCCGCCAGAGGAAGGCGCCGCCAGGGCAGAGCGCTTGCTCTATGAGGGCCGCGATCGCACCGTTGGAGCAGATGCCCGGGAGGTGCTGCGCGGGTTTGTCGATCAAACCACCCGCGTGCTTCAACTCGTCGAAGGGTTCATGCCGGAATGCGCCTGGCTCGATGATCAGAACACGCTGACCTATCTGCACTCGACGATCTCGACCAAGCGTCATCGCGTTCGGGTTCCTGAAATCCCCATGTACATCGATGCGCTGTTGGCCGACCAACCGCTGACTGGCGGGCTCGAGCCGATGTTGGGCTCAGCCAACTTGAGGGTTCTGACGATCGTGGGCTTTCCTGGGGCGACGACCCCGGGAATTCTGGACGACCTGAATCGCCTGCCGTTTTCATATCGGTGGTCGACCCGCGCGATCATGCTCGACAAGACCGACGCCACCAAGCTGTTGACCAGGATCCGCCGCCAGTGGTTCGCCCAGCGAAAATCGATTGGTGCCGTTCTCAAGGAAGTCATGACAAACGAGGCTTCGACGCTGCTCGATACCGACGCCCACAACAAGGCGCTTGATGCCGACGCGGCGTTACAGGAACTGGGGTCCGATCAGATCGGACAAGCCTTTGTCACGGCGACCATTACGGTCTGGGACCAGGATCCCAATGCTGCCGATGAAAAGCTCCGCCTGGTCGAGAAGGTCATTCAAGGCCGCGATTTCACCTGCATGATTGAGACGGTGAACGCCGTCGAAGCCTGGCTCGGCAGTCTGCCGGGGCATGTCTATGCGAATGTGCGGCAACCACCGGTGTCCACCCTCAATCTCGCCCATATGATTCCGATGTCGGCCGTGTGGGCGGGCGAAGCGGGGGATCTGCATTTCAAAGGTCCGCCGCTTCTGTTCGGCAAGACTGAGGGATCAACCCCGTTCCGGTTTTCGCTCCATGTCGGCGACGTCGGGCATACCCTCGTGGTAGGACCGACAGGCGCTGGCAAGTCGGTGCTGCTCGCTCTGATGGCGTTGCAGTTCAGGCGTTATCTGAACTCTCAGGTCTTTGCGTTCGACTTCGGTGGTTCGATCCGGGCGGCCGCGCTCGCGATGGGTGGTGATTGGCACGATC